>JACCEC013268283.1_pt1 | contig 38752 bp, 36 predicted proteins | sample 7450121 | NCBI WGS metagenome assembly JACCEC01 (sample SAMN15323455, study PRJNA562643) | freshwater metagenome | isolation source: river surface water | place: USA:Blue River Watershed | collected 2017-08-18 | reverse complement strand
CAATTGCTGTCGGCTGGTGACAAAACCCTGGACCTGTGCTGGCGCATGCCCTTGGACGAAGAGTACGCCGAGGGCCTCAAATCCAATTTTGCGGATGTTGCGAACGTGGCCGACCGCGCAGCGGGGTCTGTGACCGCCGCCAAGTTTTTGCAGCGCTTTGCCAAGGACTTCCCTTGGGCGCACTTAGACATCGCTGGTTCCGCATGGAAAAGCGGTGCTGCCAAGGGTGCGACGGGTCGTCCCGTCCCGTCTTTGTTGGCCTACCTGAGCAGCTTGGCCCCCCAACAACCGGTGCCGAAAGCCAAAAAAGCCGTTCGCGCGCGGTGACCAGGGACGCGTGATGACCGAGGTGGCTTTTCATTTCAATGCACCCGACAAAATCCAATACGCCTGTCGATTGCTGAGAAAAGCCTGCGCTTCAGCCGCCCAAGTGGTGGTGGTGGGCGCCGAAGAATCCATTTCGGCCTTGGACGCTGCACTCTGGACTTTTTCTGCCACGGCCTTCGTTCCGCATTGCCGCTCTGACGCCGACCCCGCGGTCCTTCAAAACACCCCTGTTTTGTTGATGGCAGCCGACAAAGTCCCCCCACAATGGCCGCATCACCAGGTCTTGGTCAATTTGGGGTCGGAATTGGTGGCCGGATTTGAAAGTTTCGAGAAGGTGATCGAGGTGGTCACGCAGGACGATCAGGACAAATCCCTGGCCCGTCTGCGCTGGAAACACTATGCCGACCGCGGCTACCCCCTGGTTCGGCATGACCTGAGCCCAAAAGCCTGACCCATGTCCAAACCTGATGTTCCCAAAACCCCAGTGCCGATGCTGACCGAGGTGGTCCAGGTGAATGGCAGCTTGCGGCCTGTGGTGCTCCCCTGGACACAGTCTGCAGCCAAAGCCCCAAAGTCAACAGCTGCGGTCTCGTCGCCAGACCAGGAGGCATTGGCCGACCAGGTGTTGGCGCGGGTCCAGCAAAAATTAGCACCGCTATTGCCCGAGCTCATGCGAGACGCCGTGGACGAGGTGCTGGCGGAGTACTTGGCGCAGGCTCAAACTGTTGTCAAAACAAGCAACGATTAGCCATTTCGCTTGGAGTCGGGGAGGAAATTGAATTCACCCCCTTCTCTAGTATTATTTGGACCGCAGTATCTTTTTTCTTCAACAAACTCGGAGCGCACTTTGAAATTCCAACTCACACTGGCAGCATTGCTGGCCGCATCTTCCGTTCAAGTCTTGGCCCAAGAAGTGGTCAAAATCGGTCACGTCGCACCTTTGAGCGGCGCCATTGCCCACTTGGGCAAGGACAACGAAAATGGCGCTCGTTTGGCCATTGAAGAACTCAATGCCAAAGGCGTGTCGATCAACGGCAAAAAAGTGAAATTTGAATTGCTGGCCGAAGACGACGCCGCCGATCCCAAGCAAGGCACTGCCGCCGCCCAAAAATTGGTGGACCAGAAAGTCAATGGCGTGGTGGGTCACCTCAACTCTGGCACTTCCATTCCTGCTTCCAAAATTTATAGCGACGCTGGCATTCCCCAAATTTCTCCATCCTCTACCAACCCCAAATTCACCCGTCAAGGTTACAAAACCACCTTCCGCGTGGTGGCTGATGACGTGCACCTGGGCGGCACATTGGGCCGTTACGCCATCAAAGAACTCAAAGGCAAAACCTTTGCGGTGATTGACGACCGTACCGCTTATGGTCAAGGCGTGGCTGACGAATTCGCCAAAGCGGCCACCGCTGCAGGCGGCTCGCAAGTGGGTCGTGAATTCACCACCGACAAAGCCACCGACTTCACCGCCATCTTGACCACACTCAAAGGCAAAAAGCCTGACGTGGTGTTCTTTGGCGGCATGGACGCGGTTGCTGGTCCCATGATCAAGCAAATGAAATCCCTCGGTTTGAACGCCAAGTTCATGGGCGGCGATGGCATTTGCACCGGCGAAATCATCAAACTCGCTGGTGACGCCATCGGTGAAAACCAGGTGTTCTGTGCTGAGGCTGGCGGTATTGACGAGAAGTCTGAAGCCGCTTTTGACGCCAAGTTCAAGAAGCGTTTCAACGCCGATGTGCAAATTTACGCACCTTATGTGTATGACGCTGTCAACCTGATGGTGGACGCCATGGTCAAGGCCAAATCCTCCGATCCTGCTGTCTACTTGCCTGTCATGGCTAAAACCGCCAACTTCAAAGGTGTCACCGGTGACATCACGTTTGACGAAAAGGGCGACATCAAAAACGGTGCTTTGACTTTGTTCACCTACAAAGGTGGCAAGCGCGAAAAAATCAAAATCGTTCGTTAATCCTGTACCAGGCGCAGTTCCCAACTCGTTTTTTGCCAAGACATCACTTCTTGCTGCAACAAATGATGGGACTGCGGGAACCGCTGTGACCACAGCGGTTCCATTTTCAACTCTAAGCAGCGTGGGACTTGGCTCGACAAGCTCAAGCGCATTGCAGCTGTCTCAGGATCTCTTCTGGCGTGACACAAAATCACGGCCAACCGCAAACTCAGCAACTGGTAAATGAAGAACGCATCTTCAAAATCGATTTCCAGCTTGCGCAACTTTCCCTTGTGACCCAAGACCAGCAGACTCAGTCGGTGCAATTCATGCAGCACAAAGCCTGGTGTGTCTGTGTTGTCCAGAATGTAGGCCCCATGTTTGTGGGAGTCTGTGTGTGAAATCGAGGCGCCAATTTCGTGCAATTGCGCCGCCCAATCCAGCTTTTTCATGTGCCTTGACCAGTTCTCTTCACTGGTTTGCGCAGGTTTGAGTTGCTTCAAAAACCCACAGGCCACTTTTCGAACACGTTGGGCTTGGGTGGTGTCGACGCGAAATGTTTTTTGCAAACCGCTGACCGTCAGCGTTCGAACGTCTTTGTTCTCGTCTTCTCGTTCTATCAAGTCGTAAAGCACACCGTGACGTAATGCGCCCGGCGTGACTTTGAGTTCGTGAATACCAAAAAGGTCCATGACCGCGTTCAATACGCTCAGGCCGCCGCCAATCACCGCTTTGCGGTCTTCGCGCAAGCCTTCCAAACGCAATTTCTCGACATGGCCCGCGCTGATCAATTGCTCTTTCAACCAAGCCAAGCCTTCACGGGTGACGGCATCTGCGGGCCAGCCTGAGCCTTGCAAGGCCTCAGCCACGGCAGCCACGGTGCCCGAAGAACCATAGGCCACATCCCAGGCGTTGGATGGAAATGATTCCAGCGCCTCGTCAAGCACGGCTTTGGCGGCCACTTCGGCTTTGTTGAAGGCTTGGGCGCTTAGCTCACCCGTGCTGAAATACTTCATGCTGGAGGAGACGCTGCCCAAGCGGTAAGACTCCAGCACTTGGGCGTGTGTCCCTTGTCCCAAGATGCATTCGGTTGAGCGACCACCGATGTCGATGATCAAGCGCCGTTCGTTGGAGGAGGGCAGGAGGTGAACCACCCCTTGGTAAATCAATCGGGCTTCTTCTCGACCCGACACCACTTCGATCGGGTGCCCCAAGATACGACTGGCTTTGTCTAAAAACACCCTGCGGTTTTTGGCTTCGCGCAGGGTTTGGGTCGCCACGGCCCGCACTTGCTCGTGTTTGAACCCGGCCAGTCGTTCGGCGAACCTGGACAGACATTCCCAACCTCTTTCCATTGCCGCTTGGCTCAGGTTGCGGTTTTCGTCCAAGCCACTGCCTTGTCGAACCGTCTCCTTGATGTAAGACACCCGCTGAATCAGCCCGTGGCTGTATTTGCAAATTTCAAGTCGAAAACTGTTGGAGCCGAGGTCTATCGCTGCAAGCAAAGATTCATTTTTCATGGGGAAAAACGCCCTTGGATAGTCACTTTGAGCGTCAAATAATGCAAAAGAATGGGTTTTTTCAATTGATATTATGTGACTGAAATAAGTCAATCGGATGAAAGTGTGGAAAAGCACTTTTCCAGTGACACAAAGCTGTCATATTGAAAGCCTACATTGGTTAGCTTCAGTTGCAAACGGTGCAAAACAGTTCATTTCTCACCATCCAAGGAGTTTTCATGAAGTTGGTCCAAACGGTTGTCTCGTCCACGCTGCTGGCTTTGTCCACAGCCGCAGTCCATGCTGCTGACATCACAGGTGCAGGTGCTACTTTCCCATTCCCGGTCTACAGCAAGTGGTCGGAAGCCTACAAAGAAAAATCAGGTGTGGGCGTCAATTACCAATCCATCGGCTCTTCTGGCGGTATCAAACAAATCAAAGCCAAAACAGTTGACTTTGGTGCTACTGATGCGCCCTTGAAGGCTGAAGAGGTCGAAAAAGAAGGCATGGTCCAGTTTCCAGCCGTGATCGGTGGTGTGGTGGCCATTCTCAATTTGGAGGGTGTCAAACCTGGCGACATCAAGATGTCTGGTGATGTGTTGGCCAAAATTTTCATGGGTTCCATCACCACTTGGAACGACGCCCAGATTGCTCAAATGAACCCCGGCGTGAAGCTGCCTGCGCAACCCATCACCGTGATTCACCGCGCTGACGGTTCTGGTACCACGTTCACTTTCACTGAATACCTGAGCAAAGTCAGCCCAGAGTGGAAAGACAAAGTCGGTGCTGGCGCTGCGGTCAAATGGCCTGCAGCCAGTTCAGTGGGTGGTAAAGGCAACGAGGGTGTGGCTGCCAATGTGGGTCGCGTGAAAAACTCCATCGGTTATGTGGAATACGCCTATGCCAAGAAAAACAAATTGGCACACGTCAATTTGAAAAACAAAGATGGTCAGATCGTCGCGCCCGATGACTTGACATTTGCCGCTGCCGCTGCAGGTACCGACTGGTCCAAATTCCCAGCCATGGCCGCTTCATTGACAGACGCCGCTGGTGCCAAATCATGGCCCATCACCACGGCCACCTTCATCCTGATGTACAAAGAGCCTACAAACAAAGCCGCTGCTGCTGATGCCTTGAAATTCTTTGACTATGCATTCAAAGACGGCAAAAAAATGGCCTTGGATTTGGACTATGTGCCCCTGCCTGATGCCACAACCGATTTCATTCGCAAACAGGTTTGGTCGCAAATCAACACCAAGTAATCACCTTTGATGAGTCTTCGTCCCAGTCATGAATCCATTGACTGGGACTTTTTGAATTCAGGAATGCCATGAGCGTCGGTCTAGATATGAATGCAAGTCCAGCGGACAAACTCCTTGCGCAGCAAATGCATCAATTGCGAGTGCAGCGATGGCAAGATTTTTTCTTTGAAAAATTCACCCTGATTTTTGCCACCACGACCTTTGTGGCCTTGATTGGCATCATTGCTTCATTGGTCATCAGTGCCTGGCCAGCCTTGAAAGCATTTGGTATTCCATTTTTCTACACCATCGAGTGGGACATCATCAACTCCCAATTCGGTGGCTTGATCGCTATTTTCGGCACCGTGACCACTGCGCTGATTGCCATCTTGATCGCCGTGCCCCTGAGTTTTGGCATCGCGGTTTTCCTGACTGAAATTTGTCCCCTCAGTTTGCGCAGACCCTTGGGTACTGCGGTTGAACTCTTGGCCGCCGTGCCTTCCATCATTTACGGCATGTTCGGTCTGTTTGTTTTTGCTCCCTTGTTTGCCGAATATGTGCAACCCTTGATTGCATCCACCCTGGGTCAAGTGCCGGGCGTGGGCTTGCTGTTCACCGGCGCCTTCAATGGCATCGGGATTTTGGCCGCTGGCTTGATCTTGGCCATGATGATCTTGCCTTTCATCGCCTCTGTGATGCGCGATGTGTTTGAAATCGTCCCACCCATCTTGAAAGAGTCGGCCTATGGTCTGGGCTGCACCACATGGGAAGTGGTGACGCACATTGTTCTGCCCTACACCAAAGGCGGTGTGGTGGGTGGCGTCATGCTGGGTCTGGGACGTGCTTTGGGTGAAACCATGGCGGTGACTTTCGTGATCGGCAATGCGCACAAATTGTCCGCGTCGCTTTTTTCACCCGGCAATTCGATAGCGTCAACCTTGGCCAATGAATTTGGCGAGGCTGAGCCTGGCTTGCACTATTCCTCGCTGTTTGCTTTGGGCTTGGCCTTGTTCATCATCACCTTTGTTGTTCTGTCCTTGGCCAAGTGGATGCTGATCCGTGCCGAGGCCAAAAAAGGATTCAAGACATGAACGCCAACATCAACTCCAGCGACCAATCCAAAAACAGCGTGCCATCTTCCGAAAGCGCCAAAAGCATGCAAAAAACCAGTTTCAACAATGCCATCTACGCCAATCGCAAGCGTCAAAATCTGATTGGCTTGACTTTGTCGATGAGCGCCATGGCCATCGGTTTGATGTTTTTGTTGTGGATTTTGAGCATTCTTTTCTTCAAAGGCTTTTCTGGGTTCAGCCTGGATTTGTTCTTGAACAAAACACCTGGGCCTGACAGCGAAGGCGGTGGGTTGGGTAATGCCATGTTGGGCAGTTTGATGATTGTGGTGTCATGCACGTTGATCAGCACGCCTATTGGCGTGATGGCAGGCATTTATTTGTCGGAGTACGGCAAGTCGAGCCGCTTTGCATCACTGACCCGTTTTTTGAATGACATCATGCTGTCTGCACCATCCATCGTGATCGGCTTGTTTGTCTATGCCTTGGTGGTGGTCAATGCCAAGCATTTTTCAGGCTGGGCTGGCACTCTGGCTTTGGCCTTGATCGCCATACCAGTGGTGGTTCGCACCACAGAAAACATGTTGAGTTTGGTGCCTGTCAGCTTGAGAGAAGCGGCATTTGCACTGGGGACACCCAAATGGAAAGTGTCTTTATCGATCGTGCTCAAGGCTGCGCGAAGCGGCGTCATGACGGGTATTTTGTTGGCCTTGGCGCGTGTCAGCGGCGAAACCGCCCCCTTGCTATTCACCGCATTGAACAACCCGTTCTACTCGTTGAACATGAACGCGCCCATGGCCAATTTGCCCGTGGTTATTTTCCAATTTGCCATGAGTCCGTATCAAAACTGGGTGGACCTGGCTTGGGCCGGTGCCTTGTTGATCACCTTGGCAGTGCTGGGTTTGAATATTTTGGCCAGGGTTTATTTCAGAGAAAAAGTCTCTGTCTGATCAAAGCCAAGCCCACATCACTCATTCATCTTTCAGGAAAAAACATGCAAGCCACTTCTTCCGCCGAAGTCATCGAAAAACCTGTCGTTTTGGAAACGAAGAACCTGAACTTTTTTTACGGTCAGTTTCAAGGTCTGAAAAACATCAACCTGAAGATTCAAGAGAACAGCATCACCGCGTTCATTGGTCCTTCTGGCTGCGGCAAGTCCACCTTGCTGCGAACCTTCAACCGCATGTACGACCTGTACCCCGGTCAGCGTGCTGAGGGTGAAATCAACTTCAAAGGACAAAACATCCTCAGCAGCAAACAAGACTTGAATTTGTTGCGCGCTCAGATTGGCATGGTTTTCCAAAAGCCCACCCCATTTCCCATGTCCATTTACGACAACATCGCTTTCGGTGTTCGTTTGTACGAAAACCTCTCCCGCAGTGAAATGGATGACCGTGTGGAATGGGCGCTTCAAAAAGCAGCCATCTGGAATGAAGTCAAAGACAAGCTGGGACAAAGCGGTTTGTCGCTGTCAGGTGGGCAACAACAGCGTTTGTGCATTGCCAGGGGGATCGCGGTCAAGCCTTCCATCTTGCTGTTGGACGAACCCACATCGGCGCTCGATCCTATTTCAACAGGTAAAGTCGAGGAATTGGTCACTACACTCAAAAATGAATACACCGTGGTGATCGTGACCCACAACATGCAGCAAGCGGCTCGTGTCTCTGATTACACCGCTTACATGTACCTGGGCGATTTGGTTGAATTTGGTGTCACCGAGCAAGTTTTCTTCAAGCCACAACGCAAAGAGACCGAAGACTACATCACTGGCCGTTTTGGTTGATCCACGCATTTCCTAAGGAACATCATGCCCGATAAACACCTGTCATCCCAATTTGACAATGAACTCAACAATGTTTCATCACGATTGATGGAATTGGGTGGTTTGGTTGAGTCTCAGATTCAACAAGCCATTTATGCACTTTCTTCTTTTGTGGAGTCCGTGGCCGATCAGGTGATCGAAACTGAAATACGCGTCAATGCCATGGAAGTTGAAATTGACCGCGAACTGTCATCCATCATTGCCAAACGTCAGCCAACCGCGAAAGATTTGCGTTTGTTGATGGCGATTGCCAAAGCCACTGCCAACCTGGAACGTGCTGGTGATGAGGCCAATAAAATTGCCCGCTTGGTCAAATCCATCATTTCTGCTGGTGGATTCCGATCATTGCCATCTACCGAGTTGCGATTGACCACTGAATTGGCCAGCGCTCTGCTGCGAAAATCTTTGGATGCTTTTGCCAGGTTGGACACCGCCACTGCATTGGCCATTTTGAAAGAAGACGACTTGATTGACAAAGAATTCGACGGCTTTGTTCGCAAGTTGATCACCTACATGATGGAAGACCCACGAACCATTTCCTCCAGTTTGGATTTGCTGTTTGTCGCTAAAGCGCTTGAACGCATTGGAGATCACGCCAAAAACATTGCAGAATTGATCATCTACATTGTCAAAGGTGAAGATGTACGCCATGCATCCATTGAGCACATTGAATCGACATTGAAATAACTCAGATGCGTCATTTGCCTCGTGTATTGATTGTTGAAGACGAGTCGGCCATTGCGGAGTTGATTGCCATCAATCTCCGCCACAATGGTTTATCGCCGATTTGGGCCGAAGATGGTGAAAGCGCTCAGCGAGAGATTGATGCGGTGTTGCCGGACGTCATCTTGTTGGACTGGATGTTGCCAGGCGAAAGTGGCGTCACCTGGGCGCGCAAATGGCGTCAAGACCCCCGAACCAAGTCTGTACCCATCTTGTTTTTGACTGCCAAAAGCGAAGAGCACGACAAAGTGTCAGGATTGGATGCAGGTGCCGACGACTACATCACCAAACCCTTCTCCACACAAGAACTGCTTGCTCGTATTCGTTCCGTGTTGAGACGTCGTGCGCCAGAGCAAGTGGAAGACAGTATCAGCATGGGACCTTTGACTTTGGACGGTGCCACCCATCGGGTCACCCTGTCTGGCACACCATTGAAACTGGGGCCCACTGAATTCAAGTTGCTCAATTTCCTGATGCACCATGCCGAACGCGTTCATTCCAGAGCGCAGTTGTTGGACAAGGTATGGGGTGATCATGTCTTCATCGAAGAACGGACGGTTGACGTCCATGTCAAGCGTTTGCGTGAAGCCTTGGGCCCAGCAGGTGTGATGGTGGAAACGGTTCGCGGCGCTGGGTATCGGTTCACCAAAATAGACCAGCTTTCCTGAAGATGTTTTTGTCCTCTTTCCTCAAACTGACGCTTTTCATGGCGGTTGGAGGAATTGCCGGTTATTTTTTGCCTTTGGGTTCTCAATCACTGGAATCAGCCTATCTGGGCATGGTGTTGATTTTGGTGTTGTTGCACCTCAAGGAAGTTTGGCTCAGAGGACGATTTTCCAAATGGCTCAATGGCAGCGATCATGTTGCTGATCCCCATTTCACAGGCATATGGGAAGATTTTTCCGATCGAATTCGACGCATCCTGAAGCAAAAAGAAACCATGCGCTTGTCCAGTGAAGAGACTTTGCGCCAGTTTCTTGCGGCTATTCAAGCCTCTCCCAATGGCGTGTTGTTGCTGGACACAGAGTCGCGCATTCAGTGGTGCAACCAAACAGCGGCCAAGCATCTGGGCATTGACCCGCATTTGGATTCACAGCAATTGATTGGCAACATGCTGAGAAATCCGTCATTCAACAGCTATGTCCATGCCAAAACCTTTGACCACGAAGTGGTGATTGAGGGCAGATTGCACCGTGCCGATCGGCCCCATAAAGTCGGCATTCAGTTGTTCCCATACGGGGAAGGGCGCTTGCTGCTGTTGTCTCGTGACGTTACTTCCATCGAACAAGCCGAGGTGATGCGACGCGATTTTGTCGCCAATGTGTCTCATGAAATCAGGACACCTTTGACCGTTTTACTGGGTTTTGTCGAAACCATGCAAACCTTGGCATTGACCGATGAAGATCGTGCGCATTACCTGAACCTGATGGCCACGCAAGCACAACGCATGCAGACATTGGTCGAAGATTTGCTGACGCTTTCCAGGTTGGAGGGCAATCCTTATCCCAGTCAAACGGAATGGGTGTCGGTTGCAAACATCCTCCAACAGTGCGAGCACGAAGCTTTAGGACTCGATCGTGTGCTGCAAAAAGATGGCGCAAGCCCACATCAAATTGAATTCATGGTATACGGCGATGTTGATGCATGTGAAATAGCGGGATCTGAAAAAGAGATCATCAGTGCATTTTCAAACCTGATCACCAACGCGTTGCGATACACCCCGGCCGGGGGTCGGGTGTTGGTGCGTTGGATTTGCGCCCCAGAAGGAGCTGTTTTCTCTGTTGAAGACAATGGCCCAGGTATCAGCCCTGAGCACCTGCCAAGACTGTCCGAAAGGTTTTACAGAATTGACCGGAGCAGGTCGCGCGAGACGGGCGGAACCGGGCTTGGGCTTGCCATTGTGAAGCATGTCATACAAAGACATGGTGGCAGTTTGCAGATTGAAAGCAAAATGAATCAGGGCTCTCGATTCGCGTTGCTGTTTCCTGCCAGTCGCATTCGAAATTTGGAAGCTCAAACCGCCTGAGTCGTCACTTCGTCGTTGGTTTGCGCTTTCAAACTTGAACGAATCAGCGCCAACAATCCAGCGCACACAAACACCAACGCCACCACACTCATGATCCAAAAGGCATGTGGTGCCTGTAAAGGAGCTATGCCCCATAAGCCGTGATAGGCCAGCAAGTATCCACCTGGCAGGCCAATCCCCCAGAGCATGATGCTGTAAACCAGCATGGGTGCCAGAGTGATTTTGAAACTTCTCAGCACAAAAAAACAAACGGTTTGCAACGCATCCACCAAGTGGTAAAAGCCGATCAGGAAAAGCAACTCCGCTGCTATCTTGATCACAGCCTCATCCTTGGCATAAAGGAAAGCGATTTCCTCGTGAAAAATGAACAAAATGCCAGCCATGCCCATGGCCAACCCCAAGACCAATTGAAAACCAATGAACATGGCTTTTTTCATGGCAAGAAAATCTCCAGCACCTCGCCAATAACTGACTCGTGCACTGATGGCGATGGAGAAAGACAAGGGAACCATGTAGAACAATGCAGCCATGTTGCTCGCAATTTGATGGCTGGCAGCCGCTGCAGTGCCCAAGCGCGCAATGAACAGAGCCATCAGCGTGAACGAGGTGACTTCGACTGTCACGCTTAAACCATTGGGTAAGCCGACTTTGGCCATTTGTCGAATGCTGTTCAAATCCGGTTTGTCCAAAGGCCGCCAAATTTGAATCGACTCATAAAGTCGATTGGTCCGCAACGACCAAAGCGCCACCGCAACCATGGCGTAATTCACGATCACTGTGCCCATGGCGCACCCCAGTAGACCCCATGCGGGGGTCACAGCCGTTCCAAAGGTCAGCAAAATTGAAAGAGGCACTTTGAAAAACAAGCCTCCCATCTGTATCCATGTCACCAATTTGGGCTTTCCAAGGCTTTGATTCAGTGAGCTGAAGAGTCTGAAAAAAAGTGCAGCAGGCAAAGCCAGGGCCATCATGGCCAAGTAAGTGATGGACTGCTGTTGCAATTCTTGAGGAACACCTGTCCACTCCAGAAAGAAATGGGGTGAAAGCAAAACCAGAACGCCCACCAAGCTCAATATCATCCAGATGTAGAGCCCCTGGTGAAAAGTTTCTCCAACAGCCTTGTGTTTTTTGGCACCATGAAGTTCTGCAAAAAAAGGCAAAAGTGCCTGGATCACCCCCAACAGTGCCACATAAACAGTGACATAAATGGCCGCACTCACAGACAGCACAGCAAGCGCTTGAGGATCAAACCGTCCGGCAATCAGGGTGTCCGCAACGCCAAACGCGACAACCGCCAATTGGCCCACCAACACAGTTCCAGCATGTTTCAGAATCAGGCGACGCTCTTCCATCAGTGCGTCTGTTCGCGTTGGTAGATCATGATGGTCTCATTTTTATCCGAGGGTCTTTTGAATCGGCCAATAAAGCGCCAAGACTTGTTTTCAATCAAATTGTTCAAATCTTGATCAGTGGGGCGAACAAACAACCATTGACAAGCTGAGGTTTGGTTTGATTGCGCAAAAGCTTTGAATTCAAAACTGCCGTGGTAACCAAGTCCTGCAATCATGGATCTTTCCAATCCTGAAGCGTAAACGCAAGAGTGGGGCGGAATCAACCTGTTCAATTCCTCAGCCCAGGGTTTGTAACTCAATGCACGATCCAAAATGGGCAACCAAAGTGTCATCAGCAAAGTCCAGCAAAGGGTGGCGCCAGTCGCCGGCAACACCAAACTTTTCCAAATCACTGCAGGATGCCTTCCGACACGCCACATCACGAGTTTGATCCAGATGACTGAAGCGATCAGGGCGATGACAAAACTCCATGGTTGAAATTCGTGTACAAAACCTGGGACCAACCTTTGAACATTCAAGGCTGGTTGAGCAGGCAGGCCTGTTTCCAACGAAACCCACACTCCCCAAATGGCGACGGCACCACCAGTGAAAAACAACAAAGTGAACCAATCAATCAACGCAGAAACGCTTCGTTCTAGCGTCGGCAAGGCAAATGCTGCCAATGCTGCGATGCTGGGCAAGGTCAGTAGCAATGTGCGGTCCGGATCAGATGTCATCAAGCTCGCCACGAAGCTGATAGCAAACAGCCACAAAGGCAATATCAGATGTTGGCTCCACATTTGTTGATTCCAATGTCCCCGCCATCTCCACAAAGTCCAAAGCGCCAAAGGCCAAGCAGGCCATAAAAACCAAATCCACAATTCGGAAGTAGTCCGCAGGGACGCCCCCCATTCGCTGAAAGACAACAAACGCCAACGCCACAATTCCATGGCAAAAGACAGGGCAACCATACCCAATATCAGGACACACATCCACAGGACTTGTATGCGCAATGACTGGGGATGCTTGTACCAAAGAAACGTTGTGCCCAATCCAGTGATCACTGCGACTGCAGGTGCACCACTGAGGGCCAAGAACACAATGCCTATGGACCAAAAAATCAACCCTTTTCGGGGGTAATAGGCCTGCATGCTCGCACCTACAAAAACGATGCTCATGCTATTGAGTTGAAAGGCCATGGGACTCATTTCATGGCTGGGGAGTGCCAGACCGAGACAAGCCAAGTAGGCCAGCAAACCCGCATCTGCCAGCGACCGCGCATAATCCTTTGGGCTGGCTTCCCCGCCAAATGCAAAAGCCACAGGTTGGGCATGCGGGTTTCTGGCGAGGTGGTAGATGGCTTGCCAGATACACACCATGCCCAAGAATGAAAGCAAAGCAAAGGGGATGCGTGCAGCAAGATCTGCTGGAATGAGGTGTTGAAAAATTCCAATGCTGAATGAACCCAGCCAGTATGGAAGGAATGCATCCAACTCAGGCGCCAAGCCTGCCATGGTCAGATTCAAAAAGTTGGTTTCTCCCTGCGCCAGACTCCACATGTACCCAAAAGACGTGATGTCCAACGGTTTCCAAGGACTGTGTCCAATCAGTCCCATCAACACGTAGGTGAAACACAGCGATAGCAAAGCCCATCGCGGCAAGCGCTTGACCGCCTGTTGAGACACAAGAGCAGGAGAGGGCGTATTCACCATGCAGAGTTTGTCACACTTGACGTGGCCTCAAAGGGCCAAAAAAAAGCAGCTGTGAAGCTGCTTTTGATGGATATTGCCCCAATCACTTGGCAGCGGTTTTGCCATATTTATTGCGGAAGCGTTCAACACGTCCACCCATGGTGTCCACAGATTTCTGGGTGCCTGTATAGAAAGGGTGAGATTCGCTGGAAGTGTCCAGTTTGTAGAGCGGGAGTTCGCGTCCGTCTTCCATTTTGATGGTTTCTTTGGTGTTGGCACAGGTGCGTGTGACAAATTTAAAACCATTGGACAAGTCTTGGAAGCAGACTTCTCTGTATTCGGGGTGAATACCTTCTTTCATTTCAATTCCTTTGTTCAATTCGACAGCCACAAGAGCCTATCCCTTGCACTTTTCGTCAACCCGACATTATGCCTGAAGTCACTCACTCACCCGCCACGGCGCATCATGTCGAAGAAGTCCACGTTGGTTTTGGTGGCCTTCATGTTTTTTAGCATTAATTCCATGGATTCAATTTCATCCAGGTTATAAATAAATTGTCGCAATATTCTGGTTTTTTGAAGGATTTCAGGGGCCAGAAGCAGTTCTTCTCGGCGTGTACCGCTTCTGTTCAACTGGATGGCTGGGAAGACACGTTTTTCGTAAAGTCGGCGATCCAAGTGGATTTCGCAATTACCGGTTCCTTTGAATTCTTCAAAAATGACCTCGTCCATGCGACTGCCGGTGTCAATCAGTGCTGTTGCAATGATGGTGAGTGAACCGCCTTCTTCAACTTTGCGAGCAGCACCAAAAAAACGCTTGGGTCTTTGTAATGCATTGGCATCTACGCCACCGGTCAGCACTTTGCCAGAACTGGGGACCACGTTGTTGTATGCGCGCGCAAGTCGGGTGATCGAGTCCAACAGGATGACGACATCTTTCTTCAACTCAACCAGGCGTTTTGCACGTTCAATCACCATTTCAGCCACATGAACATGGCGCGCCGCAGGTTCATCAAAGGTAGATGCAATCACCTCGCCCTTGACACTGCGTTGCATTTCGGTCACCTCTTCGGGGCGCTCATCGACCAACAACACCATCACATGACTGTCGGGATAGTTGGCAGTGATCGCATGTGCAATATGCTGCATCATGACCGTTTTGCCACTCTTCGGTGGGGCCACCAGCAAGGCACGTTGGCCTTTGCCTATGGGCGCAATGATGTCAATGATGCGCCCTGTGATGTTTTCTTCACCTTTGATATCACGCTCCAAACGCATTTGTTCCTTGGGGAACAAGGGCGTCAGGTTTTCAAACATCACTTTGTGCTTGTTGTTCTCAGGCAAATCATTGTTGACCTTGTCCAACTTGGTCAAAGCAAAGTAGCGCTCGCCGTCTTTGGGGATGCGCACTTCGCCTTCGATCATGTCGCCAGTGTGCAAGTTGAAGCGGCGCACCTGGCTGGGGCTGATGTAGATATCGTCAGTGCTGGCCGTGTAGCTGGTGTCTGGGCTTCTCAAAAAACCAAATCCATCAGGCAGGATTTCCAAAACACCGTCCGCAAAAACTTGCTCTCCTGCACGCGCACGCTTCTTGATGATGGCAAACATCAATTCCTGTTTGCGCATCCGTCCTGTGTTTTCAATTTCAAGCTCTTCAGCTTGTTTCAAAACTTCGGAAACGTGCAATGCTTTGAGTTCATTCAGGTGCATGGAAATACTCCAAGGGGAGTTGTGTGGACAGGTAAGGGGGGGAGGGAAAAGCGTCGGCTGAGTGCCGACGCTAGAGCTTCAGGAAAGAGCTGTTCAGTGCCGAGTGAAGCGGTCGGCTTGAATTATGACAGGATTTGAAATGTGTTCAAAAGGGCTCAAGAGAGTTGTTGTTCAATGAATTCAGTCAATTGGGCTTTGCTCAAGGAGCCTACTTTTGTGGCTGCGAGTTGTCCATCTTTGAACAGCATGAGGGTTGGAATACCGCGAATGCCAAATTTTGCGGGGATGTCGCGATTCTCATCCACATTGAGTTTGGTGATTTGCAATTTGCCTTGGTAGGTGGTTGCGGCCTCGTCCAAAACGGGCGCGATCATTTTGCATGGACCACACCATTCGGCCCAAAAGTCGACCAAGACAGGTTGGGATGCGTTCAAGACTGCAGACTCGAAAGTGGCATCAGACAGGTGTTGGATAAGTTCGTTGGCCATGTGGATCCTCGTTTTTGGTTTGATTCTAAGGCCAACGGATGGCCCTGTTGTCAGGCGGGAATGCCCTGGGGCTTTATCTAGAATGCCCCAATGTTTGTTCATCTCCGACTTCACACCGAATATTCAATTGTGGATGGGACTTGCCGTATCGATGATTTGGTCAGCGCGGCGATCAAAGATGGGCAGGCAGCCATGGCCATCACAGACATCAACAATCTGTTTGGTGCGGTCAAGTTCTATTCTGCTTGCCGTAAATCGGGAATCAAACCGATTTTGGGTGCTGAAATCACTCTTCAATCTCAGGATTCTGAGAATGGATCTGACCATTCCAAAGTCTTGCTGTTGGTCCAAAATCACCAGGGTTATCTGCATTTGTGTGAATTGCTCACCAAGGTTTGGACCCAATCGAATGCCAAAAATCAAGCCTTGATTGATTGGAAGTCGCTGGAACAATTCAGTGAGGGCCTGCTTTTATTGTCTGGTGGCGTATTTGGTCCTTTGAGCCATCCACTCAAGCAAGCCAATATGCTGCGTGCAGAGCAAATTGCCAAAGAGTTGATGCGCATTTTTCCAAATCGTTTTTATTTGGAGTTGCATCGAACAGGAAAATCAGAGGATGAACGTCATCTTGAGGGCGCAGTTCAAGTGGCCGAAAAGTTGAACATCCCTGTGGTGGCCACTCACCCGATTCAATTCATCGAAGAGCAAGACTTTGAAGCGCATGAGGCACGGGTCTGTATTGCACAGGGCGAAATTTTAGGCAACCCCAAGCGAATCAAACGCTTTTCGCAATCACAAAGTTTTCAGTCAACCAAGACCATGGTTGAAAAATTTGCCGACTTGCCTTCGGCGCTGACAAACACCCTGGCCATTGCCAAGCGTTGCAACTTGAATTTGGTGCTTGGCAAGCCTCAATTGCCTGCTTTTCCAACCCCGATTGTCGACGGTATATCCACACCGACAGATGCATATTTCAGACGCGTCTCCCAGGAAGGATTAGAGAAACGCCTTCAGCATTTGTACCCCAATGAGTCAGAACGACAAACCATCCAAGCCACATACGCCGAGCGCTTGGAGTTTGAGATCCAGACGATTTTGAAAATGGGTTTCCCCGGGTATTTTTTGATCGTCAGTGATTTCATCAATTGGGCTAAAAACAATGGCTGTCCGGTCGGCCCGGGCAGGGGCTCAGGCGCAGGTTCTCTGGTTGCTTATTCACTCAACATCACAGACTTGGACCCGCTTCGTTACAACTTGCTGTTTGAGCGTTTCCTCAACCCGGAGCGGGTGTCCATGCCTGACTTTGACATTGACTTTTGTCAAACAAACCGTGATCGCGTCATTGAGTACGTCAAAAATCAATACGGAAGAGATGCTGTCAGTCAAATCGTGACTTTTGGAACCATGGCTGCTCGCGCCGCTATTCGTGATGTGGGGCGGACTTTGGACATGAGTTACCCCTTTTGCGAAGGTATTTCCAAACTCATTCCCAATAAACCAGGTCAACACATGACCATTGCCATCGCTATGGAGCAAGAGCCCGTGTTGGCGCAACGGTATCAACAAGAGGATGAAGTCAAGATTTTGTTGAATCTGGCTCAAAAGTTAGAGGGCCTGACGCGCAATGTGGGAATGCACGCTGGTGGTGTGTTGATCGCACCAGGCAAGCTGACTGACTTTTGTCCTCTTTACCAACAACCCGGCAGTCCAGCTGCGGTCAGTCAATTTGACAAGGATGATGTCGAGGCGATTGGCTTGGTCAAGTTCGACTTCTTGGGCTTGGCCACTCTGACGATTCTGGAGATGGCTCGAAAATTCATTGTGGATCGTCACCCTGACCAAGCTCATTTCAACTATGAGGACATTCCTCTTGGGGATGAAAAAACCTATCAATTGTTCGCAGATGGCAAGACAGAGGCTGTGTTTCAGTTTGAAAGTCGGGGCATGCAAGCCATGTTGCGAGACGCCAAGCCAACCAGGCTAGAGGATCTGATTGTTCTGAACGCCTTGTTTCGACCCGGGCCTATGAGCTTGATTCCAAGTTTTGTGGCGCGCAAGCATGGTCGTGAAACAGTTGAATACCCGCACCCCTTGGCAGAGCCCATTTTGGCTGAAACCTATGGAATCATGGTTTACCAAGAGCAGGTGATGCAAACAGCCCAAGTGCTTGGCGGCTATTCGTTGGGTGGTGCAGATTTGCTTCGGCGTGCCATGGGCAAGAAGAAACCTGAAGAAATGGCATTGCACCGGTCTATTTTTCGCGAAGGTGCAGCCAAAAACCACATTTCAACTGAACAGGCCGACTCTATTTTCGACCTCATGGAAGAGTTTGCGGGATACGGATTTAACAAATCGCACGCTGCCGCCTATTCTCTTTTGGCCTATCACACCGCTTGGATCAAAGTTCATTTCACCGCGGAGTTTTTTTGCGCCAACATGACCGTTGAAATGGACGATACGGACAAACTCAAGATTCTGTTTGACGATGCGCAATCCATGGGCATGAACTTTGAGCGCCCAGACATCAACGCAGGCACCTATGCATTTGTTCCCACAAGCAATTCGGGCATTCGGTACGGTCTGGGCGCCATCAAAGGGACGGGACAAATGGCCATTGAAGCCATTTGTGAGGAACGTGACCAGGGTGGTACGTACAAAAGCCTCTTTGATTTTTGTTCTCGCATCGACCGTAGTCGTGTCAATAAGCGAACCGTTGAGGCACTGATCAAGGCTGGTGCATTTGATGGGCTTTGGGATGGTCGAGCTGATTTGTTGGCTTCAGTCAATTTAGCCTTTGAATTTGCACAAAGCTTGGAAAACAACGCACTTCAAGTTGGATTGTTTGATGCAGGAGATGCCCACGGCTCTGGCGCTGAGGCACCCCCGATGGTCCTGGAATCTGCCTGGGGCATCAGAGAGAAGTTAACTCAAGAAAAATCTGCTGTTGGGTTTCATCTTTCTGGTCATCTTTTTGAAGAAAATGAATTTGAAATTCGCCAATTTATCCGAGGTAAATTGAGTGAATTGGCCGAGAGCAAAGAGCCGCAGTGGGTTGCGGGTATCGTCCGCGGCGAGAGAAGTATCAACACTGCCAAAGGACGACTGAATGTTTTTGTGTTGGATGACATGAGTACATCCATCGAATTGACGGTGGATGAAGCGGTTCATGCTAATTGCCGATCGCTGATCAAAGAAGATCAACTGCTCATTGGACTGGTTCGTGTTCAGACGGACAGAAGAAACGGGGGCGTGCGTGTTGCTTTGCTCAATGCCATCGACTTGCCAACAGCCCGCTGCCGTTTTGGCAAGCACCTGCTGATCAATGTGGGGGAACATTCGCCAGATTTAGTGGATATTTTGAGGGACTTCCCTGGAAAAGCGAATGCAACAGAAGCCAGTGATTCCAAATGGACTGGATTGAGCATCAGGATGCAATTAAAGCGCGCTGGAAGTCAAGTCGAGATTCAACTGGGCGATCGTTCTGTTTTTTTTCCCACCGATGAAGCCTTGCATCGTTTGAGCAAACACACCCAACCAAGCCAGCCCTTTATCGTCTACGATTGAAGTCATGTTTTTCAATCTGCCAACTCTCATGACCTGGACCCGGATCATTGCGATTCCTTTGTTGGTTTGGGTTTACCAGTGGCCCATTGACATTGAATCTCGCAATCTGATTGCGACTTGCATGTTTGTTGCCTTTGCCCTGACCGATTGGCTGGATGGGTATCTGGCCAGAAAATTGAACCAAACATCTGCTTTTGGTGCATTTTTAGATCCAGTGGCTGATAAATTTTTGGTTTGTGCCAGCCTGCTTGTCTTGGTTGATCTTTCACGCGTCGATGTCATCGTGGCTCTATTGATCATTGGTCGTGAAATCGCCATTTCCTCATTGAGAGAGTGGATGGCTCAAATTGGTGCATACAAAAGCGTGGCAGTTCACATGATCGGCAAGATCAAAACAACGGTGCAAATGGTTGCCATCCCGTTTTTGCTTTACAACGGCACCGCCTTTGGCATCATTGACACAGGACTTTGGGGACAGGTATTGATTTGGATCGCTGCTGTACTGACCATTTGGTCTATGGTTTATTACCTTCAAAAAGCAATCCCGTACATCCGTGAAAGCATCAAGTGATCGTCGGCGTGCTCACAGCAGATGGAAAACCTACTAGAATCCCGTCGTGCCTGATTCAAGCGAGCCGTTGTGACTGAGATGTGCTGATGATTTTTTTCAACACGATGTCGCTCCAGCTGCTCCAATTTGAACAAGTACAAAAACCATTGAATTAACAACTTAACAAATCACACCTGATGTCAAGGGGACCTTTGTGAATAAAACTGATCTGATCGAACACATTGCTGCACACGCTGATATTTCCAAAGCAGCAGCCACACGCGCCTTGGAATCAACCATTGATGCCGTCAAGTCCACTTTGAAAAAAGGCGGCTCCGTTTCTTTGGTTGGATTCGGAACCTTTGAAGTCACCAAGCGTGCTGCTCGCAACGGTCGCAATCCAGCTACAGGTGCAGCTATCAAAATCAAGGCTGCCAAAGTGCCTAAGTTCCGTCCTGGTAAAGCTTTGAAAGATGCTTTGAACTAAGCTTCAGATAAGGTGGGGTGCTTAGCTCAGTTGGTAGAGCGGCGCCCTTACAAGGCGTAGGTCGGCGGTTCGAGACCGTCAGCACCCACCAAAATCCAAGGCGAACAACGTTCGCCTTTTCTATTTTCACCGAGCACGCTCATGTTTGATTTCATTCGCACTCACAAGAAGATCATGCAGATACTGCTGATCATTCTCATTTTTCCTTCTTTCGTTTTATTCGGAATTGACGGGTACAAGCAATTCAACGAAAAGGGTGAAGCGGTTGCAGTGGTGGATGGAATTGAAATATCCCAAGAAGAATGGGACCAAGCACACAAGGCTGAAGCTGAGCGGATGCGTGCTTCAATGCCAAATATTGATGTATCCATGTTCGATACGCCGGTCATGCGGTACGGCGTTCTTGAAAGACTGGTTCAGTCCAAAGTGTTGGAGGCCAGTGTTCAAAAAGCAAATTTAAGAATCTCTGATAAACGCGTCGCCCAAGCCATCTCCGAACTTGAGCCATTGGCTGCCATCAAGCGGCCTGACGGCACATTGGACATCGAGCAGTACAAACAAATTTTGGCTGCGCAGGGCATGTCTCCAGAGATTTTCGAAGCGCGGATGCGATCAGATTTGGCTGTTCGCCAGGTTGTCAATGGCGTGACTCAAAGCAGCGTGACTTTCCCCTCTCAATTTCAGGTTTCTTCAAATGCCTTGGCTCAGCAGCGCGAGGTCCAAGTGGCCATTTTTTCAGCATCCGATTACCTCGATAAAGCTCAACCAACCGAAGATGAGATTCAAGCCTTTTACAAATCACACATTGATGATTACAAATCCATTGAGACTGCTGACATTGAATATGTTGTCTTGAATCTCGACTCGGTAGAAAAAACCATCACCATCAGCGACAGCGAACTCAAAGCATATTTTGAGCAGAATCAATCCAACTTGGCTTCAAAAGAAGAAAGAAGAGCCAGTCATATTTTGATTTCTGTCAACAAAGATGCCAGCGCCTCCGAGAAAGCAAAGGCCCAAGAAAAAGCCCAATCGATATTGGCTTCTCTTCGTCAAAATCCTGATCAATTTCCTGAGTTGGCCAAGAAGAATTCTCAAGATTCTGGTTCGGCCGCAAAGGGGGGTGACCTTGAATTTTTTGCACGCGGAGCCATGGTCAAACCATTTGAAGAAGTTGCATTTGGCCTGAAAAAAGGTGAGATCAGTGAATTGGTAGAAACTGAATTTGGTTTTCACATCATTCGATTGACTGACATCAAAACCCCAGGAAAAGGTGATTTCAACCAACTGAAATCATCGCTGGAAGGAGAGTTGCGTAAAGAACTCGCCCGTAAAAAATTTGCCGAGATCGCAGAACAGTTCTCTAATCTTGTATACGAGCAATCCGATAGTTTTCAACCGGTTGCCCAAAAGCTCAAACTCGACGTTCTCAAAGCAGAAGGCGTCACCAAAGAGGTGAATGCTGGTGGCAAGGTCGTTTGGGCTGACCCTAAGCTTCTGCAGAGAATCTTCTCAGCCGAGAGCATTGAAAAAAAGCGGAACACAGAAGCGGTGGAAACTTCCTCTAACCAATTGATTTCTGCCCGCATCACGCAACTCAGGCCCTCCATCACCTTGCCCCTTGCCGAGGTGAAAAACCTGGTTGTTCAAGCACTGCTTTCTCAAAAATCATTGGTGTTGGCCAAGAAAGAAGGCGAATCACAACTCAATTTGTGGCGCTCCAAACCTGAACTCGCTCAGTTTCAAGTACCTGTTGTCATTTCCCGTGAGCAAACACAAAAGCTCCCCAACAACTTGGTTGAACTGGCGATGCGCGCCAACAGTTCCAAACTGCCATTGATCGAAGGTGTTGATCTTGGGAGTAGAGGCTTTGGGATCATCAAAATCAACAAGTTGATTGAATCAAAGAATGAAAAACCGAGCCCAGAGTCATCTGAAAGGTTCACAAAGTCATGGGCAACAGCTGAAAATCTGGCATATTTCTCCGTCTTGAAAGAACGTCTCAAGGTCAATGTCAAAGTCAAAGCGCCGACTGACAGTCGGGTGATGAAATAAACAGAACATCTTTTCCATGATTTGCTAGTTATAATTTCGCACACGGTGGCTGTAGCTCAGTTGGTAGAGTCCAGGATTGTGATTCCTGTTGTCGTGGGTTCGAGCCCCATCAGCCACCCCATTATTTCTTTTTGACGAGTGGAGCATTTCATGCCTGGACTTATTTCTGAAATTGATCCAGATGGATTGCTGGAATTCTCGGTTGTATACACAGACCGCGCACTCAACCACATGTCCAAACGCTTCCAAGGCGTGATGTGTGACATCTCATCCATACTCAAAGACGTATACCAAGCACACGCCACTGTTTTAGTTCCAGGCAGCGGTACCTTCGGCATGGAGTCGGTGGCTAGGCAATTCGCAACCAATCAAAAAGTACTTGTCATTCGCAATGGATGGTTCAGTTACCGATGGACTCAAATTTTTGATGCTGGACATATTCCATCTGAAACCATTGTGCTCAAAGCACGGCCAGTTTCTAAAGACATCCAATCACCCTGGATCCCTTGCCCCATCGAAGACGTGGTTGCGACGATCCTGAAAGAAAAGCCAGCAGTTGTCTTCGCACCTCACGTGGAAACTTCGGCGGGCATGATATTGCCTGACGATTACCTTCGCCAGGTGTCTGATGCCGCCCATGCAGTTGGTGGTTTGTTTGTACTGGATTGCATTGCTTCCGGAGCCATGTGGGTTGACATGAAATCCACAGGTGTTGACGTCTTGATCAGCGCGCCTCAAAAAGGGTGGAGCGGTTCCCCATGCTGTGCCATGGTCATGTTGAGTCAAAAAGCCAGACTAGCCATTGATGCCACTCAGAGTTCCAGTTTTGCATGTGATCTGAAGAAATGGCTCCAGATCATGGAGAGTTATGAGAATGGCTCTCACTCCTACCACACCACCATGCCCACAGACGCATTGACTCGTTTAAGAGAAGTCATGAACGAGACCAAAGCCTATGGTTTTGCGAAGGTCAAGCAGGAACAAATCGAACTTGGGGCACGTGTTCGGGCACTGTTAGAAAGCCGAGGCGTGGTCAGTGTCGCGGATGAAGGGTTTAAGGCACCTGGTGTGGTGGTTAGCTACACATCAGACCCCGAGATTCAAAACAGTAAAAAATTCCTGGCTCTTGGCCTTCAAACAGCGGCTGGTGTTCCTTTGCAATGCGATGAACCGCAAGGATTCATGACTTTCCGCATTGGGCTGTTTGGGCTTGAAAAATTACACAACATTGACAGAAGCGTTGGTCATTTGAGCCATGCCTTGGATCAACTTGGTATGGTTGAGAAGTTGGCCGCTGCTGCTTGATTGACATGTTGCTAAACATTGGTCTGTTTGTCTTACAGGCCGTTTGTGTTTTCTTCTCATCTATTTTTTTACTGCGGTTTTATTGCCTCCTGATCAAACTCAATATCAGTAGACACTCACCTGAGTTGTCTCGCTTTGTATTTGCATTGACAGACTGGGCGGTGCTTAACTTGCGAAAAATCATTCCGAGCATTCGCAATGTTGATTTATCGTCTTTATTGCCTGCAGTTATCTTTCAATTGATTCTGGCGCTGGTTCAATCAGCATTGATCATGGGGCAGATTGATCTCATGAGCAATTCACTCCATGCGCTCATTGCATCGGTGGATTTGATCATCGGCGGCCTGATTGGCATATTGATCATCAGTGTTGTGCTCAGCTGGGTACAACCTGCTACTACAGCCAATTATTTATTGAACCAGTTGTCTGCCCCGATACTGAACCCAATTCGGCGATTTCTACCGTCTATTGGTGGAGTCGACTTGTCTCCCTTGTTTGCACTGTTGTTTCTTCAAATCATGCAAATGTTGATTGCCAGTTTAAGGGTGTAAAAAAACCGAAACACCTTGCAGTGCTTCGGTTTGATGCGAGAAAGACAGCGTTTACAGTGCAGCGTTTTGCTGAGCTACCATCATGTACAACATGGAAATGGACAGCATGGTGTTGATACGGGATGTCAACATGGCTGTTTTGGCTGCTTTGGCCTTCTCAGGGGCTTCAACGGTCACAATACCAAGCGCTTTCTTTTGGTTGGGCCAAATGATGAACCAGACATTGAAAGCCATGACCAAAGCAATCCACATACCAAGACCAATGGCTACTACGCCTGTTTGTAATGTCAGGGCATTCAACAAATAGCCTTGCATCCATGCGACCAACAGGCCAGTGACGACCGTGGCCAGCGCGGCGTAACGGAACCAGAACAAGGCGGTTGGCGCAATGACTTTGCTGATGGCAGGCTTTTGCTCATCGGGAATGCTCGGCATGGATGGAATTTGCACAAAGTTGAAATACCAAAGCAGACCAATCCACATCACACCAGATGCCACGTGCAACCAACGCATGACGAATGAAGCCCAAGCATGTCCAAATTGAATGCTGTTTCCCGAAACATTGGTAACAACCAACAAAATCAAAACCAGCAAAACAATGCCTGCGAGAACTGTTTTGAGAAGAGATTGCAATATTTGAACCATGAGCTACCTTTAAAGTTTGTGAAAACAAAAATATCAAACCAATGACATTTTGAAATGTCATTTTGCCATTGAACAAGAAGTCTGGTTTCAGTGGGGGTTGACCAATACCAATTTGCCCAGTACCGATCTGGCGTTCATCTTTTCATAAGCGGTCATCAGTTCAGACATAGGCATGATTTGGTCGATCTTGGGTTTGATCTGTTGTTTGTTGTACATCTCTGTCAATGTATTCATCATGGCGGTGTTTTTTTCTGGCTCACGTTTGGCAAAGTCTCCCCAAAAAACACCAACCAACGACGCACCTTTGAGCAGCACCAAATTGAGCGGTAAGGCAGGGATGGGGCCTGCCGCGAATCCGACAACCAAGTAGCGCCCACGCCATGCAATTGAACGAAAAGCTTGTTCTGTCAAGTCGCCACCCACTGGATCGTAGATAACGTCCGGTCCTTTGCCATTCGTGAGGCTTTTGAGTTGCTCTCGAAAATTAGCCTGGCTGTAATTGATGGTGTGGTCTGCACCTAGTTGCTTGCAGACTAGGCATTTTTCGTCGGTGGAAGCGGCTGCGATGACGTTCGCGCCAGTGTGTTTAGCGATCTGAATCGCAGAAGAACCGACCCCACCAGCAGCGCCCAGGATCAAAACAGTTTCACCTGGCTTCAGTTCTGCGCGGTCAATCAGCGCATGGTGTGAAGTGGCATAAATCATGATGAATGCTGCAGCATCGACCGCACTGAATGATTCCGAGAGTGGCAAGCAAAGCTGAGCTGGGGCTAATGTGTGAGTGGCAAATCCACCTGTTCCAGAAAGGCAAGCGACCCTTTGTCCGACTTTCAAGTGCGTGACACCATCTCCCACAGATTCAATGACACCCGCAAATTCAGACCCCGGTACAAATGGAAGAGCAGGCTTCATTTGGTATTTGTTTTGCACGATCAATAGGTCGGGGAAATTCAAACTGGCAGCCTCGATGCGAATCAAGACCTCCTGGGGTCCAGGGTTAGGCGTAGGTAATTCTTTCCAATTCAAGGCCTCAACGCCGATGGGGTTCTCACACAGCCATGCTTTCATGATGAATTCCTAACAAATAAACGGTTTGAATGATGCCAGAGAGGGGACTCTACAATGACGGTTTGGACGGGAATGGCATGAAAATTTTGATTTCCAATGATGATGGCTACCAAGCGGAGGGCATTATCGCCCTCTACCAAGCACTCAAAGAAATCGCTCAAGTAGAAGTTATCGCACCAGAGCATAACAACAGTGCCAAATCCAATGCGTTGACATTGCATTCGCCCATTTATGTTCGTCGTGCAGAAAATGGTTTCAGATACGTGACCGGCACCCCTGCAGATTGTGTTCATATTGCACTGACGGGCTTGCTTGATTACAAGCCTGATCTGATTGTTTCTGGCATCAACAACGGTGCCAACATGGGTGACGATACGATTTATTCTGGAACAGTCGGCGCGGCCATGGAAGGCTATCTCATGGGCATCCCGGCCATGGCTTTCAGTCAAGTTGAGCGTGGATGGACCCACTTGGATGCCGCAGCGCAAAAAGCAAAATCCCTGGTCATGAAGCTCATGAATGATCAAGCCATCAATCATGCCCCATGGCTTGTGAACATCAACATCCCCAATTTGCCTCTGGAGAAATTGGGGGAAACCAAATTGTGTCGATTAGGCAGAAGACACCCAGCAGAAAGAGTCATTGTTCAAGAGAGTCCTCGCGGCGAAACGATGTACTGGATTGGAAGTGCCGGATCGGCCAAAGATGATGCCATGGACACCGATTTCCATGTGACTTCTCAAGGCCATGTGTCCATCACGCCGTTGCAAGTCGATTTGACGGATCACGAAGCTTTGCCCTTTTGGCATCCCGCCGTGGGAAATTGGAATTTGCGGCAATGAAGCAAAAACCCAGCTTTCCAGCCAAACTGCCATCATCTCTACCAGTGGTTGACAAGCCCAGGTTATCTGTCAAAACTTGGTCCGCAGATATGCAAATACAGTCCAAGCGAAATTCTGCTGCAGAAATCGCTTCAGGCTTTGGTTTGGACTCCGCCAAAGTTCGAGAAACCATGGTTCGAAAGCTGATTGAGCAGGGTGTTGAAGACGAGATGGTCTTAAATGCGCTCAGCGAAATTGAACGACATCGATTCATCGACAGCGCGCTGGTCAATCAAGCCTACGAGGACACCAGTTTGCCCATTGGCTTCGGTCAAACCATATCCAAGCCCAATGTGATTGCCAGGATGATTGAGTTGCTTCGTCAGGGTAAAAATTTAAAAATCACTGGCAAATTAGGACGAGTGCTCGAAATTGGCACTGGTTGTGGCTATCAGGCTGCTTTGTTGAGTCGTGTGGCGCAAGAAGTTTATAGCGTAGAACGCATCCATGGTTTGTTTGAAAAAGCCAAAGAAAACATCAGGCCCTTGCGCATTCCAAACCTTCATTTGCTATTTGGCGATGGAATGGCAGGCTACGCAGATGGTGCGCCTTATTCAGCCATCATCGCCGCAGCAGGAGGTGAAGCCATTCCTCAGGCGTGGCTGGATCAACTTGATTTGGGTGGTCGTATCGTCGCACCTGTTGCCCATTCAAACGGCAAGCAACTATTGGTTGTTGTAGATAAATCGGCCTCGGGCTTTCAACAAACCGTATTGGAGCCAGTGCATTTTGTCCCGTTAAAATCAGGTGTCATTTAGCCTATTTGCATGAATCACCCCAAAGATCTAATCAATCAATTTGTACTGTTGTCACTGATGGTTTGGATCAGTGGTTGTGTCAGTTCAGGCAGAAGTATTCCAGCACCCGTTGAAGACAAAACCAGCCCCAAAATTGCTTCGACAACCAAACCTGCGCCTGCTGCGTCCCCCCAAAAAACAGCAAGTGCGCCAGCTGCATCTGCTGCACCGCCTTCGACTACTTTAGACAGCCAGCCAAAGTTAGGTTTTTACACAGTCAAGCAAGGCGATACGTTGATCAAAATTGGTCTTGATCATGGTCAAAATTGGCGTGACATCATGAAATGGAATGCCATTGAAAATCCCAATGTCATTGAAGTTGGGCAAGTTCTGCGCATTACTCCTCCAACGGAATCTACATCCGAAGAAGTGGTGACCAAGCCCGTGCCACCGCAAAGCAACATCACCTCCACACCAACCGAAGCCAAGTCAGATAACAAAAGTGTTCCACAACCACCCAACGGGCCTCAGCAAACACACTTAGACGTCACAGAGGACAACATCTCCTTTGCATGGCCAGTTCAAGGCCAAGTGATAGCAGGGTTTGATGACACAAAGAACAAAGGCATCGATATCTCTGGCAAATTGGGTGAGCCTGTATTGGCCGCTGCAGATGGCAAAGTGGTTTATGCAGGGTCTGGTCTCAGAGGATATGGAAATCTGGTCATCCTCAAACACAACAGCACCTTTTTGACGGCCTATGCGCACAATCAAAGCTTGGCGGTCAAAGAGGATCAGCTTGTCAAGCGTGGTCAAAAAATTGCTGAGATGGGTAACAGTGACGCTGAAGGCATCAAACTGCATTTTGAAATTCGAAAAATGGGTAAACCTGTTGATCCCCTCAAATTACTTTCTCCGCGTTAACGATTGATCATTTTTCTCTAATGACTCAGCCTAACCAAGTATTTGCTCAAGAGCCGTTGCTGATTGAATCATTGGATTTAGAGGCGCAGGGTATTGCGCATCGTTCTGATGGCAAAGTGGTATTTGTTGAAGGTGCTTTGCCTTTTGAGACGGTCTCTGCTCACATTCACAGAAAAAAAAATAACTGGGAACAAGGTGTTCTTCAGCGCATACATCAAGCTTCCTCTCAAAGGGTTGATCCAGGCTGCCCCCATTTTGGAATGCACGCAGAGGCTTGTGGTGGCTGCAAAATGCAACACCTGAACACCTCTTCGCAGGTTGCGGTCAAGCAACGAGTTTTGGAAGACAACTTGTGGCACATCGGCAAGGTCAAGCCGCAGCAAATGCTTCGTCCATTGCAAGGGCCAGATTGGGGTTATCGCAATCGTGCGCGCTTGTCCGTTCGTTTTGTCATCAAAAAATCAAAGGTATTGATTGGATTTCACGAGCGCAAAAGTCGTTATGTTGCAGACATTGAAACTTGCAAAGTATTGCCCCCACATGTGAGTTCAATGTTGTTGCCTTTGCGTTCATTGATCGAAAGCTTGGATGCCCGCGATCAATGTCCACAGATTGAGTTGGCTTGCGGTGACCGTGTCACAGTCATGATCTTGCGGCATTTGGTCGCATTGAGCGCCAAAGATAAATCATTGCTATCCAAGTTCGGCCAAGATTACAACATTCAATGGTGGTCACAAACCAAAGGGCCAGAGTCGGTCATTCCCTTATTCGTCGATCCAGACAAATCGAGCAATGCCTTGACATACGGGTTGCCAGAATTTGGATTGGAGATGAAATTCAGACCTACAGACTTTACCCAAGTCAATGCCCAGATCAATCAAATCATGGTTTCGAGAGCCATCAACATGCTCGAAATCAAACCCACTGATTTCGTTATTGATTGGTTTTGTGGGCTGGGCAATTTCACCTTGCCAATCGCAACCAAATCTGACCGAGTTATTGGTGTGGAAGGTAGTCGCTCATTGTTGGATTGGGCAGAAAAAAATCGTCAACACAATGCGTTGGTGTTGGATACCAGCCTCAAATCAATTTCATTTGTTGATCGCAATTTGTTCGAGATGACACCTGAAGATTTGATGAGTTTTGGCGCTGCTGACAAATGGTTGATTGACCCACCAAGAGAAGGCGCATTTGCTTTGGTGAAATCACTGGCCAGTCTTGTTCCCGAATCGTTCAAAGGTGCATTCAAGTTGCCTCAAAGAATTGTTTATATCAGCTGCAATCCAGCAACACTTGCTCGTGACGCCGAGGTATTGGTCCATCAAGCTGGATATAAGTTGCTACTTGCTGGCATGTTGAACATGTTTCCACACACTGCGCATGTCGAGAGCATGGCAGTTTTTGAATTGCCATGAAAAAAGGCTCCAGACGGAGCCTTTTACAGAATGGTTGTGGCTTATTCTCGCTCGCCACCCCAAATACCCAGAAGAGCCAACAGGCTTTGGAAGACATTGATCAAATCCATGTAGAGGGCCAGAGTTGCAGAAATGTAATTGGTTTCTCCTCCGTCAATGATTTGCTTGATGTCGTAGAGCATGTAAGCACTGAAGATGCCGATGGCAAGGACGGAGATCAACATCATGCCCACAGATGAACCAACAAATATGTTGATGATGCTGCCAACCATCAACACAATGGCGCCAACAAAAAGCCATTGACCCATTTTTGAGAGGTCACGCTTGATGAATGTGGCCAAACTGGCCATCAAAAAGAAGACACCAGCTGTGCCGCCAAAGGCTGTCATGACCAATTCACTGCCGTTCTTGAAACCCAGCACCATGGCAATCAATCTGGAAAGCATCAACCCCATGAAAAGCGTGAATCCCATGAGTACGGCTATTCCAAGAGAAGACTCTTTGGTTTTTTCAATGGCATAAATGAATCCAAAAGCACCGGCTATGAAAACAATCAACCCAAATCCACCAGAAAGTGCTTGGCTAAGCCCAGTCGAAACACCAAGCCAGGCGCCCAGCACAGTGGGAATCATGGTCAAGGCCAGCAGCCAATAGGTGTTACGCAGCACACGATTTCGTGATTCAGCGTGCGATGGGATGTCGCGGTAGTCAATTGTTTGCGTGTTGTCGTTCATGCTTCAACTCCTTTGAGTTCAATGTGGATGTGATTCTATCGATATCAAGATATTCTTGTGATGATCCAAATGACAACTGCTTTTGTATGTGGAGCATTGTGTGGGCATAGTATCCTCAAGACTTGTTATATTTATCCGAAAACACCAAATGAAAACTAAATCATTCTTAGAGTCTGTTGATATCAAAAAAATGTCAGCTGCAGCAGAGGCTGAAGCCATAAAACACAATTGGCCGGTCACCATTGCCATTGTGGACGATGGCGGTCATTTGCTCAGCCTCACCCGAATGGATGGTGCCGCGCCGATTTCTGCGCACATCGCACCAGCAAAAGCACACACCGCAGCATTGGGTAGACGCGAAAGCAAAATTTATGAGGATGTCATCAACTCCGGACGCTATTCCTTTTTGAGTGCACCAGAGATCAAGGGTCTGTTGGAGGGTGGTGTTCCCATCATCAAAGATGGTTTGGTGATCGGCGCTGTGGGCGTGAGCGGCGTCAAGTCCAATGAAGATGCACAAGTGGCCAAAGCTGCAATTGCCTCACTTGGACTGTCCTGAGTAGTCGGTTTGTAGCTTAATAGGTCAGTCTTTCTGGCCGTATTTCTTGCAGGATGGTCGTGGCTATCTCTTCGATGCTCTTCGTCGTGGTGGATAGCCACCGGATCCCATAACGTCTCATCATGACTTCACCTTCGTGAACTTCTTTTTGGCAATTTTCTAGACTGGCGTATTTGGAGTTGGGGCGTCGTTCATGCCTGATTTCACTGAGTCTTTCTGGGTGAATGGTCAAACCAAAAACTTTGTCTAAGTAAGGTGTCAAGGCAGCAGGCAGTTGCTGCCGCTCAAAGTCTTCTGGAATGAGTGGATAGTTTGAAGCCTTTAAGCCATGCTGCATGGCCAAGTAAAGACTGGTTGGCGTTTTGCCACTGCGGCTGACGCCCACCAAAATCACATCCGACTTGTCCAAGTCTGTGTTCTTTTGACCATCATCATGAGCCAAACTGAAGTTGATGGCTTCAATGCGGTCATGATATGCCTTGCTTTTGCTGATGTCCGAAAAGCGGCCAATTCGATGATTTGATTTGATGCCAAGTTCAATTTCCAGCGGTTTCACAAAGGTGCTGAACATGTCCAAGATCACGGCCTGGGCGCGATCAGAGATCACCTGCAAAACTTCATCTTTCGCCAAGGTGGTGAACACGACTGGTTTGAGCCCTTCATGGGCATAGACCTCGTTGATTTGTACAACAGCTGATTCTGCTTTTTCCACTGAGTCAATGAATGGCAATCGGACGTGTCTCGGCGAAATTTCGAATTGGGCCAAGATGGCGTTGCCAAATGTTTCTGCAGTGATGCCAGTGCCATCAGAGACAAAGAAAACAGTACGGTTTGGCATGGGATGTCCTAGCTTGGGCTTGGTTGAAGAGGCCTAAAATAAAGGTTGGACTTTATTACAGCACGTGCAAACTTGAATCCAATCAATAAATCAACAACAGATTGGTCTTTTGCCTGCAGTCTGAGCTGATGTTTCTCACAATTCAGCAACAACGAATTTTTTAACTTTTGGAGTGACCCATGTCTCAACAATTCAGCGATACCGCTTTGGTAGTGCCGTTTGAACAATTACGCATGTCCGATGTGGAATCGGTGGGTGGAAAAAACGCCAGTTTGGGCGAGATGATTTCACAGTTGCCACAGGGCGTCAGCGTTCCAACAGGATTTGCAACCACTGCGCATGCCTACAGAGAGTTCTTGGCCCATGAGCATTTGGATGAACGCATCAATCAAGCTTTATCTGCATTGGACACAGAAAATCTGAGCGACCTGACCCAAACGGGCGAATTGATCAGGCAATGGGTCGTTCAACAACCTTTTCCTGACGCATTGAAAGTAGAAATTGAAAAAGCCTACTTGGCATTGAATGCAGGTGCTGTCAACGCTTCTTATGCAGTTCGCTCTTCTGCTACCGCTGAGGATCTGCCGGATGCATCTTTTGCTGGGCAGCAAGAAAGTTTTTTAAATGTCCAAGGCTTGGATGACATCTTTCACAAAATCAAAGAGGTATTTGCCTCTTTGTACAACGACAGGGCCATCAGTTATCGCGTTCACAAGGGATTTAAACATTCAGATGTCGCGCTGTCGGCCGGGGTACAAAGAATGGTTCGTTCAGATCTTGGTTCAGCAGGTGTGATGTTCACGCTTGACACTGAATCAGGTTTTGAAGATGTGGTGTTCATCACTTCAAGCTATGGTCTTGGTGAAACTGTGGTGCAGGGTGCTGTCAATCCGGATGAGTTTTACGTTCATAAGCCCATGCTGATGAGCGGCAAGCAGGCGATTGTGAGGCGATCCTTGGGGTCCAAGTTGATCCAAATGAATTTCGCTTCTGATGCTGAGCGTTTGAAATCTGGAAAATTGGTCAGTACCAGCGACGTGCCAGCTGAAATGAGGAATCGCTTTTCGCTTTCGGATGAAGAAGTGTCACAACTGGCACTCTATGCCTTAGCCATTGAAAAACATTACGGCAGACCCATGGATATTGAATGGGGTAAAGATGGTCTTGATGGCAAGCTCTACATCTTGCAAGCGCGCCCAGAGACAGTGAAGAGCCAATTGAAAGGCCAAGCTGAGCAACGTTACAAGCTCAAAAGTGCTGGGACGGTGTTGGTCGAAGGGCGCGCCATCGGTCAAAAGATAGGGACAGGACCCGTGCGTTTGGTGAGCAGCCTGGCTGAGATGCATCTGGTTCAATCCGGAGATGTGCTGGTCACCGACATGACCGATCCCAATTGGGAACCTGTGATGAAGCGCGCGAGTGCCATCGTGACCAACAGGGGGGGGCGAACCTGTCATGCTGCCATCATCGCGCGTGAGTTAGGCATACCTGCTGTGGTTGGGTGTGGAGATGCCACTGATCGATTGCTGTCCGATACTTTGGTCACCGTCAGTTGCGCCGAGGGCGACACTGGATATATCTACGATGGTCTTTTGGAAACCGAGGTGTCGGAGGTTCAGCGCGGAGACATGCCAGTCATTCAAACCAAAATCATGATGAACATTGGTAATCCAAGTTTGGCATTCGATTTTGCGCAATTGCCCAACGCAGGCGTTGGACTTGCACGGCTGGAATTCATCATCAACAACAACATTGGTGTCCACCCGAAAGCCATTCTGGACTATCCCCACATTGACTCTGAACTGAAGAAAGCCGTCGAGTCTGTAGCAAGGGGGCACGCCTCACCCAAAGCTTTTTTCATCGACAAAGTCACAGAAGGTGTGGCAACCATAGCAGCGGCGTTTTGGCCTAAACCAGTGATCGTCCGGCTTTCTGATTTCAAGTCGAACGAATACAGAAAGCTGATTGGCGGCAACAGGTACGAACCTGAGGAAGAAAATCCCATGCTTGGTTTCAGGGGGGCTGTTCGCTACCTCAGCACAGATTTTTCTGAATCATTTGCGATGGAATGTGAGGCATTGAGGCGAGTTCGTGGCGAAATGGGATTGACCAACGTGCAAATCATGGTGCCATTTGTCAGAACGCTGGGACAGGCCAAAAGTGTTGTTCAATTGTTATCAGATCACGGTTTGCGTCGTGGTGAAAACGGTCTAAAGTTGATCATGATGTGCGAGGTCCCTAGCAACGCCATCTTGGCTGAAGATTTCCTCGAATTCTTTGACGGCTTCTCCATCGGATCAAATGATTTGACACAGTTGACATTGGGACTTGACAGGGATTCAGGAATGCCCTTGCTGGCTGCGGACTTTGATGAAAGAGATCCTGCAGTCAAGTTCATGCTGAGCCGAGCGATTGCCGCGTGTCAAAAGCATGGAAAGTATGTCGGTATTTGCGGCCAAGGACCATCCGATCATCTGGATTTTGCGAAATGGTTGGTTGAAAATGGGATTGAATCCATTTCGCTTAATCCTGATAGCGTCGTTGCCACATGGAAGGCATTGGCTGAATAAGCATCGGGCTTGTTTGAAATGGCTATAATCGCAGGTTTTTACCTTGCCGCACTACGGAAGACGCTGTAGGCGGCTCAATCCACAAGGAGATTCAATGCGTCATTATGAAATCGTACTTTTGATCCATCCCGATCAAAGCGAGCAGGTTCCCGCCATGCTTGAGCGTTACAAAGGTCTCATTACCAATGGCGGTGGCAAGGTCCATCGCCTGGAAGATTGGGGCCGCCGTCAGCTGACATACATGATCAACAAATTGGCCAAAGCCCATTACTTGTGTCTCAACATCGAGGCCAACCAAGAAGTGATGGCCGAGTTGGAGCATGCTTTTAAATTCAACGATGCAGTCTTGCGCCATTTGACAGTTTTGAAGAAAAAAGCCGAGACTACACCTTCATTGATGATGAAAACAGTGGAACGCGAAGAAGCACGGAAGACTCAGCACACTGAATTTCAGGCTTAATTTTTCGATGCGTGAATAACCTTGTCCTGACTGCGCAAATTGTTGAAGTTTCAACTTTGCGTTACTCACCAGCAGGCCTTCCTGTTGTTGATGTCAAGTTGGAACATGATTCAATTGAAGTTGATTCAGGCACGCCAAGAAAAATCAATGTGTCTATCAAATCCGTGGCCATTGGCCACTTGGCTGAAAGATTGATTCAACTGCCCATTCACTCCACTTGGACATTCACTGGTTTTTTAGCATCAAGTAAAAATTCCAAATCCATTTTTTTTCATATTCAAAGCTTTCAAACTGATTCATAGGAGCCTCTTTCATGGCGACATTCAAAAAATTCAACAAGGACAAGCGTCCAAAAAGAAACACCCAATCACTGCTTTTCAAGCGTAAGCGCTTTTGTCGCTTCACTGTGACTGGCGTTGAGGAAATTGACTACAAAGACATCGACACATTGCGCGACTTCATTGCGGAAAATGGAAAAATCATTCCAGCTCGTTTGACCGGTACTCGTGCCATTTACCAGCGCCAATTGAACACGGCCATCAAACGTGCACGTTTTTTGGCCATGTTGCCTTACACCGACCAGCACAAAATCTAAGGAGCAAAACATGCAAATCATTCTGCTCGAAAAAGTAGTCAATCTGGGTAATCTGGGTGAGGTCGTCAAAGTCAAGGACGGTTACGCTCGTAACTTCTTGATTCCATCTGGGCAAGCCCGTCGCGCGACAGATGTGGCCATCAAAGAGTTTGAAGCCCGCCGCGCTGAATTGGAAAAAGCAGCCCATGAAAAATTGGTTTCTGCCCAAGCTCAGGGCGAAAAGCTCAAAGGCACGACTGTCAAAATCACCCAAAAAGCGGGTGTTGATGGCCGTTTGTTTGGTTCGGTGACAAATTTTGATATCGCAGAAGAACTGGTCAAAGCTGGTTATGCGGTGTCAAAAGCGCAAATCCGCATGCCGAAGGGACCCATCAAAGTGGTCGGTGATTCAGAGGTCAGCGTCGCACTGCACACCGATGTTTTGTTAGACATTACTGTCTCTGTCTACGGTGAATCAGCTTGAACCAGTAATTTACTTCCCTCTAAAAACCGCTCTCATGAGCGGTTTTTAGTTTGTAGATTGAAAAAAGAAAAATTTCCACTTCATATTGATAGCTTATCAACAGTCTTATCCCATGACAAAAAATCAAAATTTGCTTAGCATCTACTCAACAAGGAAAGTGGATGTCTGAATTCAATACCAATTTTGATTCTGTGTTGTCGGAGAGTGATCGGCAGGTGGCCCAATTGCGCATTCCTCCGCATTCGCTAGAGGCAGAGTCAAGCGTATTGGGTGGTCTTTTATTGGACAACAGTTCGTGGGATCGGATCGGTGACTTGTTGAGTGAAAGTGATTTCTATCGTTATGAACATCGCTTGGTTTTTGCATCAATCCATTTGTTGATCAACAGCAATCGCGCAGCAGATGTGATCACGGTCTTTGAGCAAATGCAAACGCAAGGCAAAGCTGAAGAAGTTGGCGGGTTGGCATACCTCAATTCGCTGGCCCAATATGTTCCAAGCTCCGCCAACATTCGTCGTTATGCTGAAATCGTCAGAGAGCGATCTATTCTTCGCAAGTTGGTCAGCGTCAGTGATGAAATTGCCACCACTGCCCTCAATACCAAGGGTCGACCAGTACCCAATATTTTGGATGAGGCCGAACAAAAAATATTCAATATTGGCGAAGAAGGCTCTCGAATGCGGCAGGGCTTTCAGTCGATGGGCAACTTGGTGATTGAGTTGTTGGATCGCGTCGAAGAGATGTCAAAAAATCCAAATGACATCACAGGCGTACCTACTGGTTTTGTTGATTTAGACAGAATGACATCAGGCATGCAAGCGGGGGATTTGATTGTCTTGGCTGCCAGGCCATCAATGGGCAAAACTGCATTGGCCATCAACATTGCAGAAAACGTTGCACTCAAAGAAGGATTGCCAGTGGCCGTATTCTCAATGGAGATGGGCGCGTCACAACTGGCTATTCGCATTGTTGGATCGATTGGCAGAATCGATCAGGGTCGTTTGCGCACCGGCAAACTTCATGATGATGAGTGGCCCAGACTGGCAGAAGCCGTTGAACGCTTGCGAACAGTATCTTTGTCGATTGATGAAACGCCAGGACTCACGCCCAGTGAATTGAGAGCCAGTGCCAGAAGGTTGTCTCGCACTTGTGGGAAATTGGGTCTCGTCGTTGTAGATTATTTGCAATTGATGAGTGGCAGCAGCGGTGGTGACGGTGATAACCGTGCCACGGAATTGGGTGAAATATCGCGCGGTTTGAAGATGCTTGCCAAAGAACTTCAATGTCCTGTCATTGCTCTTTCGCAACTGAACCGGGGTGTTGAACAGAGGACAGACAAGCGCCCCATGATGAGTGATTTGCGGGAGTCAGGCGCCATCGAGCAAGATGCGGATGTCATCATGTTCATATACCGCGACGACTACTACAACAAAGACTCTAAAGACCCGGGTGTTGCGGAAATCATCATCGGTAAACAGCGTAATGGGCCAACTGGAACTGTCAAATTGACTTTCTTGAAGCCCATTACCAAATTTGAATCGTATGCCGGTGGCAGCTCTGATTATTGAGATATTTAGAGAGCATCACTGGCGAAGTCGGCCAGTCTGGACCTTTCGCCTCTTGCCAAAGTGATGTGCCCACCGTGTGGCCAGCCCTTGAATCGATCCACGGCAAAGGTCAAGCCAGAGGAGCCTTCAGTTAAGTAAGGCGTGTCGATTTGGGCAATATTGCCCATGCAAACTATTTTGGTTCCTGGTCCAGCTCGGGTGATCAATGTTTTCATCTGCTTAGGCGTCAAGTTCTGCGCTTCATCGATGATGACAAATTTGTTCAGAAAAGTTCGCCCACGCATGAAGTTCAAGCTTTTGATCTTGATTTTGCTGCGAATCAATTCATTGGTCGCAGCTCTACCCCATTCACCAGCGTGAGTGTCTGTCTTGCCGAGTACTTCTAAATTGTCATCAAGGGCACCCATCCAAGGCCCCATTTTTTCTTCTTCAGTACCAGGTAAGAAACCAATATCTTCACCAACGCTGACCGTGGCACGCGTCATGATGATTTCGGTGTATCGGCGATCATCGAGAACTTGGATCAAGCCAGAGGCCAAGGCCAGAAGTGTCTTGCCTGTGCCGGCCGTTCCAGTCAGTGTCACAAAGTCTATTTCTGGGTCCATCAAGATGTTGAGCGCAAAATTTTGTTCTCTGTTTCTGGATGTCACGCCCCATGCAGCATTTTTCAAGTGACTGAAGTCTTTCAGCGTTTTGAATACAGCGCTATTGCCTCTTATTTCAGTGACCCGTGCGTAAAGACTTGGTTCTCCAGGGGCTTCGAAATAAACAAATTGATTGATGTGCATGCTGGAAACAACTTGCCCGGTCACACGGTAGAAAGTTTGCCCCCCGCCTTGCCAACTTTCAACAGATTTGGCCTGTTTAGACCAAAAATCAGAAGACAAGGCAAGTGCCCCCGAAT
>JACCEC012541696.1_pt1 | contig 38797 bp, 53 predicted proteins | sample 7450121 | NCBI WGS metagenome assembly JACCEC01 (sample SAMN15323455, study PRJNA562643) | freshwater metagenome | isolation source: river surface water | place: USA:Blue River Watershed | collected 2017-08-18 | reverse complement strand
TGGGACGTTGAGCATGTAGTTGAATGGTTGTGCCATATTAGAACACCTTCAGAGCTTTGAGCGTGGCGACATTGCCGATGGTGCCGCCGATATTTCCCCACATCTGGGCTTGAGCCTGACCTTGGGCCAAGGCCGCACCTGCAGCCGCCTGGCCTTGTTGAGTCAAAGCATTGTCGATGTTGGCTCCGGTCTGCTGGGCTGCGGCCGCTTGTCCGGCGGCAGACGCTTGGCCAAGACCTGAGATGGTACCAAGCTTGCTGAACTGAGACTCGATCAACTGGCTCAGCAGTTGAGGGCGGAACTGAGCAAGAGTGGCCTGAACGTTGCCGCCGCGAAGGCCGCCAGTTGCCGAGGCATTCTGCAAGATGGCGTTCTCACCTTGCTGCATCATCGACTGAAACTGAGGAGACGATTCGATGCCGGCAATTGCTTGTTGTTGGGCCGCCGGTCCGGCAAGACCCAAAAGTCCTTGCTGACCGCCAATGGCTTGCTCGCCCGCAGTGACATAAGGAGAGAGCAACTTTTGGACAGCGTCGAACTGTCGCCGCTGCTCCTCAATTGATGCTTGGCTTGATTCCGTTTGTGCGCCTGCGGCTGCCGAAGCGGCATCTGACTGCGCATTGCTTGATAGCACGCCTGTAATGACCGACCCGGCCACAACGGCTGTTGCAATTCCGCTCATTGGGATTCTCCTTCGGTTAAATTGATGCCTGAGAGGGCGAGAGCTTGTCGGTAGTCTACTGTGACTTCCTCACCTTGGCTGCCACCAGCACAACCCGAGATGCGACGAGTTGATACGAGCCAGATGTCCCCGCCATGATCTTTGACGAACTCCGCATTTGGATTCTTGGAGTGGTTGGTGTAGCGACCGGCAGGAGTGCGGAAGCCGTCAATGCGGGCAGGCGCGATAACTTCGCCTGCTTCCACCGGTGTGCTGAGGAAGACGCCTTTGCCCTCGATGGCCGAGTCGCGCACGGTGAATTTCGGTGCAAAACCTTCTGGCATCTTGATTTGGTCATGTGGATTTTCAGACTGGGTGCGGACGGCAGCGGGTGTGAAGCCAGCCAATCTGACCACAAGTTCAAAGTCTTCACGGTCTTCACGACGGTGGTAAGACTCCAACTGTTTGGCGGCTTCTACGTGGGCCTGCCACGTAGAACTTTTGTCAAGGAACATTGACTCAAGCTTGTCGATGTCGCGTTCCTCAGTGGCGTAGACGTTCTGCCAGATGCAGGTCTCAAGGACGTAGCCAAGCTTGCGCCCTGGTTTGCCAATAAAGATCATTGGGGCGCGCAGCACCTTGGTTTGACCGTCGTCGCCGACCATGGCGACTGCGCCAGTCAACATGATGTTGAGGTGGTCAAACCGCTGAGCGTGGCCGATGGCAAGAGTGCCAGCTGGCAGAGTGACTTCGCGGATGTAGATACCCGGACCGAAGTGGTGGACCACTGGGCACTCAACTTGAGGCAGGTCCAAGAGGTGGGATTCGACCTGCTCAATTTTGGCAGGTTCCACAATACTGTGGGATTTGGCTTCAGCCAGCATTCAAACTCTCCTTTTCAGGGCGGTATGAGCTGCTGGCTGCTCGTTAGGCTCAGCTGCTGTGGTGTCTAGCGCCACAGGTGGTCAGATACTAACACGCATCTGGCCACCCTGTAAACCGTTAGGTTATTTCGCGACCACTGGCCCGGATAGTCAATGCAGTGGCGGCGCTAGCTATTGTGGAAATGAACCCATCAGGTTCTAACGATTGCCCCACAAGCTCAGGAAAAGTGTAAGTCTCACCTGGCGCAATGGCACGAGCATCCACAATCAAGTTTGATGCACCAGGACTGCCGCCACTCGCCACAAGATTCACAGATAGTGTGGCGTTGGACGCACTTGTATTTGTGGCAGTGAACTTATCAATGATGGCTTTGGCATTAGCCGCTGTGTACTGAGTGGTTTGTGTATTCTCAGCTTGTTTTGCTGGGACAAGGGTTTTGATAGTAACTGTCATGATAGGTCCTTAAGTCGGTGCAACGTAATTTGTGATGAGTCCGTTAGAAAAAGTGAGTGAACCGTTGGTGCCAAGCGCCGTCAGTTTTGCTAACGCTGCGGTGCCGTCGATGCCACCAGTGACAGAAACGGTGATGGCACCATCTGCGTTGGTGATCTGGATGTTAGCGCCAGGCGTCAACAGATGATTCTCCCACCTAGCCTGCGTAGCATCATAAATCAACACATTGCCGGCCGTAGGTGAACTGACTAGAACATCCTGCAAGCCGCCAATGCGCAAACTAAGGTCCATACGAACAAAAATTGATCCTGCGCCGCCACTTCCAGCATTGACAACCACAGCCACTGGAACACTGATGCTTGGCGCTGCTGGTTTGACGTTGGTCCATGTTCCAGGCGCTGCTGAGTCAAAGTACAGCAGGTCTCCGTCTGCCCAAACCTCGCCATAGGGAGTGCCGGTCGTGTTAAAACCACGCACCAGACCGAAACTGGTGACATAGCCGAATGCGTTGTCGCCAATGTCCTGCGTGGCCACGCCCATCATGTACTCGGCAGGCACAGAACCGTCGGCAACAGCCAACCCAAACGTCAGCTTCCCAGATGCGCCGACGGTGCCGGTGAACATCACGGGCGTGCCGTTGGCGATCAGTGCGCCGCTGGTATTCTTGGCGTAGTAGTGAATCTCCTGGCCGACCTGAAGCACGCTGCCACCGTACAGGCCAACATCCATTGTGCCGTCATCTCGGTTCCACTGCACGCGCCGCGCTTGCGTCACATGAGGGCCGTTCTCTGGCAGGTCGATGTAATCCGTCACCACCGAGTTGTTGTTTTGAATGACAGGAGCAGCGGCCAGCAACTCGAGTGCGTTGGCAATGCGTTGCAACTGCGTCAAAGCCTCGTTGGCAGTTGCCTGCGCCGTACCAGCCTCGATCTTGATCTCGTTGACGACATCAGGTGCGATGGCGTCAGCAAGTTGAAACAGGGCCTCGAACTGCTTAATCTGCTCGTGGTTCTTCAAGAATGTCGCAAGCTGATCGCGAGTGAGGTTGAGTTTTTGTGTTGCCATGGTCAGTACGCCAGAGGTTCAAGCTGAGCTTCAAGTCTCACAAATGACAGATGCGCCTGACTGTCACCGCGAAAACGTTGGACCCTCCAGTTGCGCATGTGGCCTTGCTGGAACCACGCCAGACGTTTCCTAGTGTTGCCTGCTGTACCGGCGCGAATCGGCCTATCCTGACTCCAGGACTGACCGTCGACAGAGTAACTGGTGGTGATGACGGGATCTGTGCCGACGGAGACACGGCCAGTCAGAGCGACAAGTTCAAGCTCGTTGAAAATTGCCCCACGACCCTCGTTGTAAACAACCAAGGTGCCAAATTCCCAACGGACAATTTGACCCCAGTGACTGCTGATGTCCTGAGACATGCGCCCAATCACAGAAGATTGTGGGTCACCAACTAACCACTTGCCATGTGCCCAGACAAAGTTTCTGGCTCTGAATTGGCTGAAACCTAGAGTGCTTGTTGTCAATGTGAACCAGACATGCTCCTCAAGGACACCAGAGGCGGCCGCGTCATAGACCAGGGTGCGGTCAGGCAGATGGACGTACAAGTGCTGGTGACTCTTGTCATTGCGTGCTTCAAGTTTCACAGTAGTCAGTTGCGTCTCGCTGTACTGGAGCAGAATCTGGTCGATCTCCTGAGTGCTGATTTTGTTTGCTGCAGCATTGGCACCAAGATAGATACCTGGCTCCTCATTGCGCCCACTACCAAGGAAGGCGATTGTCTCGACAAACACGCAGCAGGCGAACGTGCCAATCACGCCTTTTTGAATCTGGGCGCCATCAATTCGTTGGAATGGAAAGAAGTCTCCGCCAACGTTATCGAACACCTCAATTGTATTGCGGTTGAGGGCGTAGACCTCGTTGCGCAACTTGACAAGAGCTACAATAGGATCTGGATCAGCTTCAGATGAGCCGTACTTTAATGGGTTGACCTGTGTTGGGTCGTTCAACTCAGTGACAACCAGACTTGTGCCGTCGGTTGTCATGAAGTAACCGTCCACCCAAACAACATCCAGCACAGTTCCAAGGTCTGGGTCGGTTACTTGTACAAGTGACCCGTTCCAGTAGTACAGTCGGCCTCCTGACGCAATGGCCAGTCGATCAAAGCTGTAATCCATCGTCACCAACGTGTCAACGGGACCACCAACGTCACCAAGTACGTTGACTGAGCCGTCATTGGCGACGGTCACGAGTTTAGTGCCCATGACACGGTAGCAGGTCCCATTCCAGTTGATGCCACCACGATCAACACCAGGACCGGAACCTTCGGCCACCAGCCCATCCGCAGGGCGCAGGAAGCCATTGCTGATGCCAGACTGTTTTGGCACTGGCACCATGTTGACCGGGTAACTCGTACGCAGTTCAGGTTCACTACCAGCGTAGATGCCGTTGAGGATTGGGATCTGCATTCAATTCACCTTAGGCGATGCGGTACCATCTATTTGTGGCCGCGTAGTAGCGCACGCGGAAGAAGTCTTCTGCTGACAAGGTACTTGGATCGCCATACACGGCGGCGGCGCCATTCAAGGCTAATGTAAACGCCGTGATTTGCTGGGTGGTGGTGATCAGCACCTCAGTTCCGTCAGGTGTCTGGGTGTTCAGCGGCAGAGTGACAGTGCCAGATGCAAGAGTGCCAGCCGGTTGAAGAATCAACCACTGTTGCTCGCTGACCGGAGTTTGTACAGCTATATTGAACCCGGTGCCAGGAGTAGCAAGTTGGGTCGCAAGCGTCGGGGCGGCGAATTGCTGCTGGAAGAAGGCGAGCAGTTGGCCAATGGAGACCTTGCGCGCGTCACCGTTGTTCGGCACGTAGATAGGAAGCAGGTCACCACTTGAGAGTTGACTCAGTCCTGAAAGTTGATTGATTGTGGGCATGGTGCCTCCTCAGTTGAATTCAATGGGACCATCTTGACCAGCAAGCACTGGGTCTGATGGTGGGCGCAAGAACGGGTCGTCATAAGTGCGCCACGGCTTGTTGCCAGCACCTGACGGCATAGTGCCAGGCATCTGCTGCTCAAGCGGCATGGCTGCGCGTGACATCAATGTGTCATACGTGGTTTTGGCAATACCTTTAGCATCTGGCGACACGGTCTTGCCGAAACTTGGCGCCAGGCGCACGCCCAGGTTGGTGTAAATGGCCTCGTTGGCTGAGTCAGGCACGTTGGTCTGCTCATCAAGGTCGCTGTCATCAGGACTAGACGGGATAGGGTAACCCAGACGAATGCCCTTGGCGTTCCACGACGCCATCATGGAATCCAGGCGCCGCAACCCAGATTGGAGTTGCTCAGGAGTCAGGTCGAAGACGTAAGCCGCCAACCCGATTTCCTCGAAGGCCTGTGTGACGAATTGGCGCTTAGTCCAGCCCATGATTACTCCTTGGCGAGTGCTGCAGTGATCGCGGCGCCAAGTTCAGCGTCGGTCGTCTTCTTGTCGAACTTGATGTTCAGCTCTTTGGCCTTGATTTCGAGTTCTTTACGGGTCGGAGGTGCGGTGTCATCAGATTTCACAACCACAGGTTTGTCGTGGGCGTCAATGGCCTCAGGCAAAGTGGCAAACCAGCCGTCGGCCAACTTGGCTTCAAGGTCTTCCTGGTTGGTGACGTCGGTGTAATCGTAGGTGCCACCGGCGCGGGAGTGCGAGCCATGGCCCTTGTAGACGAGCGTGGGGAACTGGTCGTCGACAGCTTGAACTTGTTCAGTCATTTCTTGGTACCTTTCTTGGTTGCGGCTTTGGCCTTCTTCGCCACGCTCAGAGCAATGGCGACTGCCTGCTTCTGAGGTTTGCCTGATTTCATTTCGCGGCGGATGTTCTCCGACACGGACTTTTGCTGTAACCTTGTTTGAGCGGCGTGTCAGTCTCCTGAAGGTTGAAGAAAGGGGCCGAAGCCCCTTCCCTCAATCAGCTTAGGTTTGGCTGAACATCATCAAGCCGGCCATTTCAGGCTGCTTGCAGACCACGCCGAAGAGAGTGTCCAAGCGGTACTTGGTCTTCATCGTGTCGATGTCGTAGAACTTCTGCATGACCAGCTCGATGCCCTGATCGGTGGAGGCACGCATCACTGCAGTACCAGCATCAGACGGGACGGCATAGCGGCCGGGCAGAATTTCCAGAGCGTCTTTCTGCCAGAACGGGTTTGCGTAAGCCGACACGGTGTTCAGGAAGACGATGGCCGAAGCAGCAGCCTTGGTGTTCACTACGCAGTTCTGGTACTGAGCAGCTGCGTCGTTGGCCACCTGGTTGCTGATGATCGGAGGGCTGATAACCAGAGTCGTGCCGCCAGCAGGTACGCTGATGACGCGGAAGGTTTTCAGTTGACCGGTGTCGCCCTTGGTGATGTGGTGCACAGCATTGACCGCAGCGATCGTGAAGGCGTCACCAGCAGCCACACCAGCCGAGGTCGACACGGTGATGGTCTGATAGCGGTTGTCAACGTTGATCTTGCCGCCGACCGAGGTGCTGGTGGCTTGCGGGATGTAGTAGTTGACAGCAGCATCGCGCGTGTCAATCGTGATACCAGCACCACCGGCGGCCGCAGCTTGGCGGTTCGCGTAGTCGAGCTTGTACGTGTCGAACGATGCGATCATGCCCACGTAGGCGCGGCGATAAGCTTCTTTGGGCATGTCAGTGATGTTCTGACGACCAGCCAAGTTGCTTGCCATACCGTTGTAGTCACGGGTGCTCAGGGCCAGGTAACGATCGAACGAAGGCACGCCTTGCTCGTTGAAAATGGCTTCGCACTGGGCGACGTCATCAAAGCCGGTGGCAGCAGCGGAGCGTTTCACGAACAGGGTGCCCTGGGCGGACGCCACGTTCATGAGTGCCACGTTGATGTCGCTGGCCAGCTTCTGCTTGGCACTGTCACCCAGACGGTTCTCCTGCAGCGCGTCACGCAGCTCTTTGGCGTTCAAGGTCCAAGGCACAGTCTTGCTGAAGCCGATGGTGGCCGGCACAGACAACTGAGTCATGTTCTTGTACGACGCGGAGATGTCCGTACCAGGCGCACCGTCGATCGACGTGGCGATGTACGGTTGTGGACGCCAGATGATGTCGTTGGTGCGCTCCATCATCGTGGAGTCGGTGTTGTAAGTCGCAACGTTGCGGCTCAGGACCAAGGCGTCGTTGAAGCCTTCGAGGATGTCTTCAAACGCGACGCGCTCTTCTTTGGAAAATGCATTTGCCATGATTGGCTCCTATTTCAATGGGTTTACTTGACCGCTTGCTTCGACTTCTTGTACTGGAGGACTTTGGTGAAGTCCCCAGACTTTGCCGCCTCAGCGCGCAGCCGCTCGAGGGTTGAGTCCACGGTGCCAGACTTGTTGCCAGTTCCCTGGACAGTGCGTTCCGGTGCCGTGGCTGCTTTGCGTTGCGTAACTTTCAATTGAGTCTCCAGTTTAGCCACCGCGAAAGCAAATTTCACGGGGTCGGTGATGGTCGAGATTTCCTTGGCCTTCTTCGGGTTCTTGCCCAACGCGTAAATAACCAGCGCGGGGTTCTCAGCTCCTTGCAGCACGATGCCTTGCTGGGTGACGTTAAAGACGTCCTGGGCTACTGCCTCGGCGTCATCAAAGTCTTTGACCTTCAACTCGGTTTTAGCCTTGCCGTAGGCGTCCAGTTTGGCCTGCCAAGCTTTCTGCTGTTCCTTCTGGGCAGCTTCGGCTTGTGCAGCAGCTTGGTCGGCTTCCCGTTTCCGGTCGTACCAAGCTGTCAGTGCTTGCTCGAACTTCTCAGTGTCGTAGTCGTGGTCTTCGAGAGTGGGCTTCTTGCCCAGGGTTGCCGGCTTGGTCTCAGCAGTCTTGGTGGCGTTGAGCTTCTCTTCTAGTTCACGGATGCGACGCTTGTCCTCGCGGTTGGTCTTGCGCAGTTCACGTACCCATTCAGGCGCTTGGGTCTCTTCCTCGGTGGGCGGCGCTTCCTCACCAATGGTCACGACCACGTCATCAGACTCAGTGGCAGTTTCCTGGTTGCCTTCACCTTCGTTGTCATCGGACTGGGTTTCGTCGGTGCTATCGCCTTCGCCCTCGCCGTCCACAACCGTGGTTTCGTCGTCCAAGGTTACCACTTCATCATCTGTCGTTGCCTGACCGTCTGCCTTTTTGTTCATTTCAATGACCCCATTCAAAACTCACCCATTAAAGCGGCTGGGTGGGAACCGCATAAACAAAGATCTTACAGTGGAATGCCGTTCTGTGATACAGTTTCGGCCCTTTGTGGTTGGACTTGGCCCAAACCACCGAACTTTTCAATGACCTCCATGGCCTGGCGCTGCTCTGACGAGTCCACTTCAGCCAAGGTCTTCATGGTTTTGGCCTTTGTTTCATCAGCCTGCGCCACCGTGAGGATGGTCTTGGCGCGCGCCTGAGTGGCGTTAGCACTTGCCTCATCGGCCGCTGCCTGCAGGTACTGGGTGTTCGGATCGGGCTGTTGGTTGGCCTGTTCCTCAGCCATGGTCTGCTGTTCTTCCTCTGTGGGCTTGACGACTCCCATGCGGAGTAGCTTCTTGCGGAAGTAGTCACGCACCTCGGTGATGCCTTCGCCTTCCATGTTCATCATGGCCATGGCGCCCAGGACCTGTTTGGTCTCAGCGTCATCGGTCAATGAGGCCATGCCAGTCAGAGCGCGGACCGTGGCAGCACGTTTGCTGGACGACGACGGACCAACGTCTACATTGACGTCGAACTCGGCTTCAGACAGGTCGTTCTCGGTCTCAATCTCGCCCTTCTCGTTGACCATTGGCTTAGCCAATTCCACAGACTGCATCTCACCTTGTGGACCAATGGACTTCATCTTGCGGCCTTCTTCGACCAGCACATCCTTGGCCATGCTCAACCAGATTTCACCTGAGCGCTTGACGGCCTTGCTCATGTTGCTCATGTAGATGAAGGTTTGCATGTCGAGCTTGTTCTGCACGAGCTCAACCGCCTTGCCACTGATGTTAGGTTGAAGCTCCTCACCGGCCTGCTGGTTGCCAAGCAGGTCTTGCATGTCTTGCTCAGTGATCTGCAGCAAAGCAGCCAAGGCCTGAGGGATCTGAGGCGGCTTGGTGTAACCGATCGGGCCTGAGATGGCTTGGTTGCCATTGGCGTCGGTGATGGGATTCACCAGCAAGTAGGGGAAGTTCTTGATGTTGTCGTCAGCCCACATCATTTGGTGACCGGCAACCTGCTCAGGCGTCAGGATCGGCTTCTCAACCGAGGACAGGGCGCTGATTTCACCAAGCTTTGACAGCTGCATGTTCTTCAGGCGCTGAGCGTCTTTGGCCAAGCGGACATGGCCCATGCAGCGTTCCACGTTGTCGACGAACCAGCGCTTGCCATACATGGTCACAATGGGGATGCACTTGCCGGCGATAAAGCCGCAATCCTCAAGGATCTTGGCGCCTGACAGGATGTACTTGCGGACACGGCGACGCTTGATGTTCTTCTGACGAACCTCCTTGCTGCCTACAGCCAACAGGCGTTCTTCCAAGGTCTCATCAGCCTCGAAGTCGGCGTCCTTGTAGCGTTCTTCCTCGCCGTCAATGGTTTCCCAAACGTAGACGGTCTCGCGTGTTTCCTCGACGCGGTAGTACTCAGCCACGAAGACGACGTCAGGCGTCAGCCAGTCGAACTCGTATTGGTGGACTTCCTTCGGCCACGAGGCAGGATCATCGCCCCACTCATCTTTGTAGGCTTGGCGCGTCATGGACGTGATGACGAAGCAGCGCTTGGCGTCGGCCTTGTCTTGGCGCTTGGCGTTCAGGTCGAAGAACACAGACGAGTCGGCGTCGAAGATCGGCTCAATGCGGATACGCTGCTTCTCGTCTTCCTCGTCCTCTTCGTTCTCGTACACGGTGCGCAGACGCCAGGCTCCAAAGCCGCCGGCCACACCTTCCTCAAAGGCGTTGTCGTAAGCTTCCTCAGCACCGCTGTCCTGCTCGTCGGCGCGGTACAGACCGTCGCAGGTGTCGGCCAGCTTGTCGTACTCCTTGCCTTCCTTGCTCACGAAGTCGACGGTGATGCGGTTGTTGCGGTACTCGTTGATGATGCGGATGACGGCCAAGTGGATCTTGTTGACCTCGAACTTGGGCTTGTTCTCGAACTGCTCGCCCAATGGACCTTCCCACTGGGCACCTGAGATGGAGTAGAAGCGACGGTCTTGGAGGCACTGCAGTCGCTCGTCGCGCAAGGCAGATTGGATATTGTCAAACTCTGCAAGCGCCTCCTGGTGGATGGCAGCAAGTCGTTGCTCTTTGGATGGTCGGGCCATGGTGGTTCCTTAACGGTTGAAATGATTGATGGACGCGATCGGCTCGACCTTGACGTCCTTCTTGAAGTTGATCGGCCATTCGTAGTCAACACAATAACCAACGGCCGTCGTGATGTGTTGGTACTCGCTGTCCTCTTCCAGGAAGGTGCTGCCCTTTTTGATCTGAACAGTGGCGAAGCCCTTGTGAACGTACTTGGCCTTCTCGATGTTCACGAACAGACTGACCTCACCCTTGGCGTTCTTGATCTTGGCACGCACGGCGTTCTGCCTGTCCTTGATGGCTGGTGCTGCGTTCTTCACCTTGCGCGTCACGGTCCAGTTGTTGGAGCGCAGCACCTGTTCCATCTCGGTGTAGTCAGAGGCGTGCCCGTGCTTCTCACCAGCCCGGCCTGCTGGGTCGCCATAGATGATCACGCTGCGGTTCTGGTGGTTCTTGAACTTCTCCACGAACTCAAGTGCCGACTGCCGAGCCACTGCCGATTGGAGGACAATCTCGTCAAGGATGTAGAAGTCATTGCCACGACGCACACCAACGCCTGAGCTCATGGGCGTGAAGTTGAAGTCATGGTGCCACATGAGTTGCTCATTGGGCTTGATGACCTCGTTCGTGTAGTTGTCTGGGCTGTAGTCCTCGTACACGCGGCCTGATGCCGTCTCGAAGCTGGCCTCGTACTCCTGGCGGTACTGGCGGGGCGACATGCGGCGCTTGGCAGCTTCGATCACGTCCTTGGGCAAGATGTCAGCACTCTTCCACGTGTACAGCTTCCAATCAGGGTCGCCACCGGTCCGAGCGTACTCAGCCATCTCGAAGTAGTGGTTCAAACCGTCAGGAACCCCGATCAGCCAGCACCATGGACGGTAGTCAGGCTTCAGCGGGTTGAAGGTATCTAGCGCAGGACTGATGTTCTCCTGCCATGCTCCTTCGCGGACGTCGGCAATCTCATCGATGACGCCTCCGATCCAGAGCACACCTTCCATGCGCTGAGGTTGGTCAAGACCGATGAGACTGATCGTGCTGCCGTTGGGCAGACGAATCTGGAGTTCAGACTCACTGACTGAGCGGTCGCCAAGAACTGAGGTGAAGCACAACCGCTTGAGGTCTTGCCAGTAGATCCGTTTGACCTGGTCACGAGTAGGAGCCGCCACGAAGTAGGGTCCTGGTTCTCTCATGGCCTCACGCACAACAAAGCGCTTGGCCCTTTCAGTCTTGCCTGAGCGCCGACCAGCAGGAACCACCTTGAACCGCACCTTGTCATTGACCAAGGCAGTTTGAACGGAGTGCTCAGTCAGCGGGTACCAGCGCTCCATGTCCTTCTGATGGGCAAGATCGATCATACTGGAAGCTTCTCCGCGATCGACTTGAGGGTCTCGGACACGGCGTCTGAGTTGCCGCTGACGGAGACGGTTTGCACGGCGAGGCGCGGTGCGTAGAACGGAGCGGCTGCTTTCGCAGCATCGATGCGGGTAGGAAAGTCTGCATAGACTTCTTCTTCCACAAGGTCTCGGCTCTTCTCATTGCCCTTGGCGTCGTATTTGACGACCCAGCGCTTGTGCACGATGCCTTCACCACGGCTGACTTTCAGCAACCACTCGTGTGGGAGCAACCCGGTCTCCATGGCGGCTTCGCGGGCCTTGGCAGTGACCTTCGTCACCGAGCCTTTCGGCCGTCCACTGCCTGGTCTTGGTCCACCAACTGCCATAATCTAATCTCCACAAAGGTTTTCTGGTTGTTTACCACGATGGAAGTGGATCGTAAACTGTTTCACTGGAGGCGTAAACCGCTCTAACACATGTGGGAAACCTCGTACACCCTCTAAATGGGCGAACACTCACTCTGATGGAGCGGCCTGTGTAGCGAGTTGTGTAGCAACCTAAGTTGTTGATTTATAAGACAAACTACAGATACTACTTCTACTATAGTCTCTTTTTAATAGAAGAAGAAGAAGAAGAAGAAGAAGTATAGAGAGAAGAGAGAATAGGGTTTGGCGTAGCGTGTAGCGACCGCTTTGTTGTGTAGCAGAGCGCAAAGAGCCAAGTTCTGAGCCTAAGTGGTTGATCTATAACAGCTTTTCACCTTACTGGTAACCCATTGTTTACAGCTCATCCGCTACAGATTACAATCTGCTTCGTCCGCCTCGCTGTGTCGTGTCTCCTTCGGTTGCCCACAACCTTGGTCCGCGTCGATCGCCCTCAGCAAGTGATGTAGCGAGGCGGACACCTTTTCATGCGGCTGAGCGCATGGTTGGCCGATGCTGAGGCGGCTATGATCGACGAATTGAGGACCGAAACAAGATGGCAACCACAAAAAAGAAGACCGCACCTGCGGCCGACCACAAAGCACTTTCTCTAGGGGAAACCAAGCTCAAGTCCAGCGGGCTCACGCTCGAAGACGCCAAGCTGCTTAGTATGCACTGCCTCGGCCAGCAACAGACTGCGGCCCAGCACCAAGCATTCAAACAGCTTTGTAGCTTGCGCATCGATTACATCGGGCCTGACGGACGCCCCATCGGTGACTGGCCAGGATCCAAACCGTTCTACCGCATCAGGTACTTGGAGACGCCATCTGACTTCTCCAGCCTGACTGACAAGAAGCCTGTGCGCTATGTGCAGGAACCCAACACCGCTCCGGTCGCTTACTACCCAGCCAATCAGGACTGGGAAGGTTTGCTTCAAGACACCGACCAGCCATTGATTCTCACTGAGGGCGAGCTCAAAGCCGCCAAGGCCTGCAAAGAAGGCTTCCCCACCATCGGGTTGGGCGGCGTGTACAACTGGCGCAGCCACAAGCTGGGACTCGATTGGCTGCCCAGTCTCGACCTCGTCAAGTGGGCTAAGCGCAACGTCTACATCTGCTTTGACAGTGACTACAAGACCAACCCTATGGTGTGTGCCGCCCTTCGAGAGCTTGGAGAAGAGCTGCACCGACGTGGCTGCTTCGTGCATCTCGTCTCGCTGCCTCAGCTGCCTGGCCTTGAGAAGGTGGGACTTGACGACTTCTTGGTCCATGCAGGGCCATCAGCTGTTTCGATGTTTCGTGGTCTCCTCACAGAAGCCGAGCCGCTGGGCCTGACTGCTCCACTTTGGGGACTCAATGAGAAGTACGTCTACGTCCAAGACCCTGGCCTCATCGTCGACCAAGACACTCGGTTCAAGGCTTCACCGTCCGCCTTCAAGGAGCATCTGCAGGCTCCTCTGAACTACCATGAGCGCAGCCTCAAGCAAGACGGCTCAGTCTCCTTCAAGGCGGTCTCAGCAGCTGCTGCGTGGCTCAAGTGGCCGTTACGCACTGAGGTCACGAAGATCACATATAAGCCGGGCGATGGCCGCTTCATCCAGGATCCTCGACCCATGTTCAACATCTGGCCTGGTTGGGGTGTTGAGCCTGTTGAGGACGACGTCACGCCATTCCTTGAGCTGGTCGCTCACATCTTCAAGGGCTCAGAGCCTCAGGCCATGGAGTGGTTCCTTAACTGGTGTTCGTATCCACTCCAGCATCCGGGCACGAAGCTGTTCAGCTCAGCGGTCCTTCACGGTATCCGCCACGGTACTGGTAAGTCGCTGATCGGCTACACGCTAGGCAGGATCTACGGGCAGAACTTCACCGAGATCAGCCAGATGGACTTGCACAACAGCTTCAACGAATGGGCTGAGGGCAAGCAGTTTGTCATGGGCGATGACGTGACCGGTTCGAACAAGCGGGCCGATGCCGACTTCTTGAAGAAGCTCATCACCCAGCGCGAACTCCGAGTCAATGGCAAGTACGTGCCGACCTACGTCGTACCTGACTGCATCAACTACTTCTTTACCGCCAACCACCCCGACTCGTTCTTCCTTGAAGACGATGACCGCCGCTTCTTCATCCACGAGGTGCAGGTAGGTCCCATGGACGAAGAGTTCTACATGAACTACGACCTGTGGCTAGACACGGGTGGCAGCAAGGCGGTCTTCCACTACCTGCTGAACCGCGACACGGGCGACTTCAACCCAGCAGCTCCTGCCTTCAAGACGGCAGCCAAGGAGCGCATGATCGCCAACGTGCAGAGTGACCTGGCCGGTTGGGTGCGCCAGCTTCTGGCCACGCCGAACCACGTCCTCAAGGTGGGCGAGATTGTCGTTGACAAGGACCTGTTCACGTCGAAGGAGCTGCTGCAGTTCTATGACCCGTCAGGCAAGACTGGCACGACAGCAAATGGGCTGGGTCGCGAGCTGGCACGGGCCGGAGTCCGTCAGATTTGTGGTGGCAAGCCAATCCGCTTGGCAGACGGTGGGCAAGGTCGCTTGTATGCGCTGCGCAACATCGAATTCTGGATGACTGAAGCCGCTCCGCAAGCTGCTGTGAAGCACTTGGAAGACTGGTCGAAGAAACAAAGCGGCTCAAAAGCTGCAAAATACTGAAACCACATGTTTACAGCTGCGGCGGCGCAGATTAGAATTGCAACTGCTGAGGGAATTCTCCCAACGCGTTATCAACCACTTGAAGGAGTTCATCATGAATGCAAAAGAGATCAAGGCCGCTTTGGCCGATGAAGGTATGCAAGCTGCTATCGAGAAGCAAGTTGCAGCTGCTGTGAAGGCCGAGACCAAGCGCGTCCTCGAAGTTGTGAAGGCAGAAGCCGAGAACAACAAAGAGACCGAAGACAAGGCTGTCAAGAAAGCAATCGCCGAAGCGCTCAAGAGCGTGGTCACCGGCATCAAGGGCTAAGCAGCCGCCTCGAAGAACAGGAGACTCAGGTCTCCTTTCTTTTCACCTCAATGTAAGTAAGGAGTTTCACATGAACAGTCGTGACGCAAATGTCCAATCTGACGAACAAGTACTTGAAGCAGAGATTCAAGCCAAAGGTCTCAATGCACCTCGCTTGACACCTGCCGACATCGATGCACAAATCGTTGGCGAGCAATACTACGTCTTCCCCGATACCACCATGACGGTCTGCCTCTTGACCCTCAAGAACGGCTTCAATGTCACCGGTGAATCTGCAGCCGCCTCACCTGAGAATTTTGACGAGCAGATTGGTCGTGACATCGCCCGACGCAATGCACGTGACAAGATCTGGTCGCTTGAAGGTTACGCCTTGCGCAACCTGCTGTCTGGTCGTTCTGCTTCTCAAATTGTTACTTCACAGGAGTGCTGATCATGCGTTGTTACCTCGTCACTGGCCCTGGTGCCAAGCGCTACGCCGCCACGAATGCCGATGCTCGCGCCACCCGCGATGCGTTGGTTGAGCAGCTCGATTGCAAGAAGAAGGACGTCGAGATTGAGCAGACCGACATCCCAGTCGCGAAGGCTGAGTTGCTCGAGTTCATCAACACCCTGTGCGCCGAAACCGACGCGAAGGATGCGGAAGAATGAGCCAAGTCCGTCTGATCGCATTCACCCAGCCGATTGAGCTGGAAGGTGTTCAGACGGGCGAGGAGCTGGTGGCCTATTGCGCACGGGTCTCGAACCCTGCCAATCAGGCCAACCACGAAACTGCTCCTCGTCTGCTCAACTACCTTGTCCGCAACCAGCACTGGTCTCCCTTCGAGATGGCGCATGCAGTCATCGAGATCCAGACGACCCGCGACATCGCTCGTCAGATTCTGCGCCATCGGTCGTTCAGCTTCCAAGAGTTCAGCCAGCGCTATGCTGCTGTGGTTGATGATGCTGTGATCCGTGAAGCCCGCATGCAGGACACCACGAACCGCCAGAACAGTTTGGCCATCGAGGATGACGACATGCGCAAATGGTGGGAGTACCAACAAAACGAAGTGGCCAAGAAGACCGGCGAGGTCTACGCTGCTGCTTTGCGCATGGGCATCGCCAAAGAGGTTGCTCGTGCTGTCCTGCCTGAAGGTCTGACACCATCGCGCCTCTATATGTCCGGCTCAGTTCGCAGCTGGATCCACTATATCCAACTCCGTGCCGGCAACGGTACCCAAAAGGAGCACCGCGAGATTGCCGTCATGTGCAAACTGGCTCTGCTTCATGTCATGCCCTCACTCAAGGAGATTCTCGATGCAACGCAAGATCACTAAGCCGGCTCCTGCCAAGGACATGGTCAACCACCCGCCTCACTACGCCGAGACCGACAATGGGGTTGAGTGCATTGATGCCATTCGTGCTGCTTTGGGCAAAGAGCAGTTCATCGGCTTTCTGCGCGGCCAAGTCATCAAGTACCGGTGGCGCCTGGGCAAGAAGGACAGCTCGGTGCAGGACAACAAGAAGGCCATCTGGTACGCCACCAAGCTCGATGAGGTGCTCAATGAAGCGTAGTCGTTACCTCTACACTTGGGTTGACTGGGTCAAGGAGATTTTGGGATGGGGTCTTGGTTTGGTCATCGGGTTCATCCTGCTGCCAGTCCTGGGCTTCGTCCTGAAGCTCCTCTGGGTCTTCTTCATGATCGGTTGGGACTTGATCAAATGAGCAAAGCTTTCGCGACTTTGGGCCTTCCTGATACCGCGACGCCTGACGAGGTCAAGGCGAAATGGCGGGAACTCTGCATGATTCACCACCCAGACCGCGGAGGCAACTCCGTGGAGTTCAACACGATCCGTAAGGCCTACAAGGCGGCCATGGAAGAAGCCAGTGAGCCCAAGCCATGTGTTCCATGCAATGGCAGCGGCAAGGTCAAGGTCAACAGCGGTTGGTCATCGATCGATATGCCATGCCAAGCATGTGGAGGTTCTGGCCATGGCTAAGAAGCCCAAGACCGTGCAGGTTGGCAGTCGCGAGTATTTCGAATCGTTGCTGGTCTACTACACGAACCGCTCGACTGCCGTCATGCGTGGTCGTGGCAACCTCAGCCGCGAAGACCTTGAGTACGTTGCCCAAGCGGCTGAGAAGCTGAAAGACAAGCGTCTGCAGGAATGCATCGCTGAGTTGATTGGCTGGGGCGATGATGAACGGTCTGAGCTTGAGACGCTGCTGGCGCTCGGCTTCGAGGCCATGAAACTTTGCAGCCCAAGTCGTTTGCGTGAAGCAGCGATGCGGGTCAGTTTGAAATACTACATGACGAAGGAATTCAGCCATGCCCAAGAATCCATCGACCACGCAACTGGTGGCATATCTGGTACCCAGACAACTGCCGGTCATTTTGGCGCGAGTAATGGGGTTCAGAGCACCGCCGTGTCTGGCAGTGTTCAAGGACAAGAACACAAAGCAGATTGACATTGTTGAGGTGCCACTATGAAACCAATGCTCGCATCACCGGCTGGACCGGTCATCCCGTTCCCAATGCTGCTCAGCCCTAAGCTGGACGGCATTCGTTGCTTGATCATTGACGGCGTTGCCGTTGGCCGCTCGCTGAAGCCGATCCCCAACAAGTACGTGCAGCTGCTGTTCGGCCACCACGAGTTCAATGGCCTCGATGGAGAACTGATCGTCGATTCGCCCATTGCCAAGGAAGTGTTCCAAGTGACCTCATCCGGCGTCATGAGCATCGAGGGCCAGCCCAAGGTGAAGTTCTACGTGTTCGACGACTTCAGCCATGAGGCTGGGTTTGCCAAACGCTTGGACATGGCCTTCAAGCGGACAAGACGTCATACTCACTTCGTGCAGGTACAGCATGACAAGGTGAACCGTGAGGCAGCCATCCTGACCTGGGAGGAGAGCTACCTTGCTGCTGGCTATGAAGGCGTCATGCTGCGCCATCCTGATGGTCCGTACAAGTATGGTCGCTCGACTGCCAATGAGGCGTGGCTACTCAAGGTCAAGCGCTTTGTCGACGCTGAAGCCAAGGTCATCGGGTTCTCTGAAGCCCAGCACAACGCCAATGAGGCGAAGCGCAACGAGCTGGGCCAGCTTGAGCGGTCAAGCCACAAGGCTGGCAAGGTCGGCAAGCAGACACTTGGAGCCCTCATGGTCAAGGACCTGAAGACCGGCGTGGAGTTCGACATCGGCACTGGGTTCACCGAGTCTCAGCGCCAGTTGCTGTGGGCGCAGGGCGACAGCCTGATTGGCAAGGTTGTGAAGTACAAATCGCAACCGACTGGCGTGAAGGACAAACCACGCTTCCCAGTGTTCCTAGGCTTCCGCGACAAGGTGGACATGTGAAGACCGACACTGAACGCCTCGATGCAATTGGCGAACACGGTCTTTGCATCTCGCGGCACGACGTACTTGGTCCTAACGGTTGGAATGAGCGTTGGGATGAGCGTTGGGTTTGCCACTACCAAGATCGCATGGCCGTGGCTCCTACCATTCGTGAGGCTCTTGACGCGGCAGTCTTGGACATCACAACAGGTGGCCAACTGCCCAACTAAAATATTTTGCACAAAGCTGAAAATAGGTGTTTACAAGCCATGGAAACGGATTGCATAATCTAACCATGGACAACGCAATAACGCTTGTTCAAACTTGCTGAGGAATATCATGACCACGACTCTCAACTTCCCACGTGACAACTTCGACCAGGACAACACTTTCACGTTCGCCTACCAGGGCATCCGTGGCCAAGAGCGTACCGCTACCGGCTACCTGTTCAACAGCAAAGACGAAGGCGTGATCTACCTGATGAAGCAGTCTGCTTGCCTCAAGGGCGAGTACACGGCCAAGGACGACGAGGAGCGTGCGCGCCTGAATGCTCAAGTGCCTGTCCGCAATGGCGATGTGGTCGAAGTTGAAGGCAACCAGTACACAGTCAAGATCCTCGGCAACTACAGCGATGCTGGCCGCCTGATCCCAGTCACCAAATAAACCAACCGGGCCGGCGCAAGCCGGTCCATCATCAACCTTGCTGAGGTTACTATGAAGATTGAAATTAAATGCCGATTCAGCGGCAGCGTTTTATTCTCACACGAAGCTGAGGATAACTCGATGAAGCTGACCCTAGAGGCCGCGGTCTCTGCCCGTGCCAACCTGGCCGGTGCCTACCTGGACGGTGCCAACCTGGACGGTGCCAACCTGGACGGTGCCAACCTGGACGGTGCCAACCTGGCCCGTGCCAACCTGGACGGTGCCTACCTGGCCCGTGCCAACCTGGCCCGTGCCAACCTGGCCCGTGCCAACCTGGCCCGTGCCAACCTGGCCCGTGCCAACCTGGCCGGTGCCAACCTGGACGGTGCCAAGATCAAAGATGATTGCACCTTGGTTGGTCAACGCCCGATTTTTCAAATCGGCCCCATCGGATCGCGTTGTTCCTACTTTGCCGCCTACATCACAGACAAAGGTCTGCGGTTCGACGCTGGTTGCCAACGACAAATTACTCGTGAGGTCTTTGAGGAGCGTCTTCAAGACAGTCATGGTGATAACCTCCATGCCAAGGAATACAAAGCAGCTTTGGCGCTCATCGATACCCATGCAGAACTCTGGTCTGCAGACAACAAGGAAGAATAATCATGGCAACTGAAGTCAAATACAAGTTTCCCAAGGCGCTTGGCGCCTGTGCGGATAAACTGTTCGAGCTGCGCAACAAGCGCTTGGCCGAGCAAAAGAAGGTCGACGAGATTGCAGCTGAAGAGTCTGCGCTTAAGAACCACATCATTGAGAACCTGCCTAAGTCTGAGGCGTCTGGCGTGGCTGGCAAGCTGGCTCGCGTCACGGTCATCACGAAGCAGGTGCCTCAGGTCAAGGACTGGGACGCTTTCTACAAGTATGTGAAGAAGACCGGCAGCTTCGACCTCATGCAGAAACGCCTGACTGACGCGGCCATCAAGGAGCGTTGGGAAGCAGGCAAGGAAGTTCCGGGTGTTGAGCACTTCAACGCCGTGTCCGTCTCCATCAACAAGGTCTGACCATGACCCGCATCAACTGCGTGCCCGTTGAAGAACTCCATCAGAAGCATCTGGTGGCTGAGTACCGCGAGCTGCCACGTGTGTTTAAGCTGGCCGAAGCTGCCGCCAAGCGCGGTGGCGCCACGGCTCCTGATAAGTACACGCTTGGTGCAGGTCATGTGAAGTTCTTCTACAGTCGTCTCAGCTATTGTCAGCAGCGCTTCAAGCAGCTCGTAGCTGAGATGATTCGCCGCGGCTACAATCCGCAGCACACCAAGTGTCCGGCAATCTCAGTGCCATCTGGCTGGTTGCAAAGTTGGTCGCCCACTGAGGCAGACCTACTGATCAACCGCCAACGAATCGCAGAACGTCAACCTAAAAGCTGACGCCAATCAGGATCTTGGGGCGTGGCTCAAGGTTCTGATCCTCAAACCCACGAAGTGCTCGTTACTAACTACTAAGGAACCATCATCATGGCTACTAAGAAAACACAAACCACCGCCCTCGTCCGTTGGGATGAAGAACTCGCCAAGCAAGCTGAAGTCGCTGCCGGCATGGAAGCCAACACTGGAGGCGGACAATTCTTCAGCGCCAAAGGTGGCATCCTGTCCTGGCAAGATGCTCCGCTGCCCGGCAACCAGATGGCAGTTGTCATCCTGGACAGCATCTTTGAGACCACCTACTACGAAGGCAAGTACGACCCGGACACTCCTCAGACACCGACTGCTTTTGCGTTCGGCCGCGATGAGAAGACCATGACTTGGCACGAGAACTCTGATCCTGAGTTTGCTGGCAAGTTGTGCAGCGAAAGCGAAGTCTGCGAGTGGGGCTCTGCCGACACCGGTCGCGGCAAGGCTGCTCGTGAGACCCGCCGTCTAGCGATGATCCCGGCCGGCACCTTCAACCAATCCGGTAAGTTCGAGATGTTTGAGGACGAGGAGCACTTCGCATCGACCGCCATCGGCTTCATGAAGCTGCCGGTCACGTCGGTCAAGGGCTACGCCAGCTTTGTCAAGCAGGTGGCCGGCGCGCTGCGTCGTCCGCCGTTCGGCATTGTCACCAAGGTTAAGGTCGTTCCCGATCCGAAGACCCAGTTCAAGGTCGTCTTCGAGCCGATCATGAACATCCCTGACGAGTTGATGAGCGCCGTCATGCAACGTCATGAGGAAGCCAAGTCCACTATCGACTTCCCGTACCAACCTGCTGAAGAGGTGGCACCAGCACCGAAGCGCGGCAGTCGTGCTGCTGCAAAACCTGCTGCTAAGCGCGGCGCCCGCAAGTACTGATCCTTTGCAGGAGCCTTTGCCCGACGTGCTGAACTACCCTTTGGCCGTCGGGCCTTTTTGACTCAGGAGCAACAATTATGAAGAAACTAGTGACGAACCCAGCGCTCCAGTCTTGGCTGGCTCTGAACGACGTCCTGCGCGATGCTGATGAGCCTGCGTGCCAAGCCCTCCTGAAGGAGGAGCTCAAAGGCCGCAAACGTAAGCAGTTCATCAAGCGTATTCACAGTCGATTAAACAAGGTCCGCGCTGATCGTGAACGCATGGAGCTTGGAGCTCAGGTATGATCAAGCAAGATATTTTCATGAACCACGTTATCAAAACTGGCTTAAATACATGTTGGAAGTGGCGCGGTGCAAAGCTCAAGCATGGCTACGGCCGCTACAGTGGCGGATTGTTAGCTCATCGCATTGCCTATGAATTGCTGGTTGGGCCAATACCAGAAAGTCTTCTTGTGTTACACAGCTGTGACAATCCGGAGTGTACAAACCCAAAGCACTTGTTTCTTGGAACCCACTCAGATAACGCAAAGGATATGGTATCAAAAGGACGTAATAGGCACCCTGACCAAACTGGGTTGAAAAGATCTGATGAGACAAAGGCCAAAATCTCAGCCGCAGTTAAAAGAACATGGGAGAGTAAACATGCGCCAGCCTAAACCAGTGACCGTTGACTTTGAAACATTCGGCATCGAGGGCAGACCAAAGTACCCTCCCATGCCAGTCGGCGTGTCCATCAAATACCCAGGCAAGAAGTCCAAGTACTACGCTTGGGGCCATCCAACTGGCAACAACTGCTGCTGGTCAGACGGAGCCGCCGAGCTGAAGAAAGCCTGGGCACACAAGGACGGCGTCCTCTTTCAGAATGGCAAGTTCGACGTCGACGTGGCCGAAGAGCATTTTGGTCTGCCCATCCCTGCTTGGGACAAGATCCATGACACCATGTTCCTGCTGTTCCTTGATGACCCGCACCAGATGGAACTCGGCCTGAAGCCGTCGGCTACTCGGCTGCTTGGTCTGCCTGCTGATGAGCAGGACGCTGTTGGTGAGTGGCTCATTGCCAACCAGCCGGTCAAAGGCGTCAAGATCAGCAAGAGCAAATCGTCTGAGCACTACTTCGGCCGGTACATCGCCTACGCACCTGGTGACCTCGTCGGCAAGTACGCCAACGGCGACGTGGACCGCACTGAGGCCATCTTCAACCTGCTCTGGAAGAAGACTGTCGACCGAGGCATGCTGACCTCCTACGACCGTGAGCGCAAGCTCATGCCCATCCTGCTGGAGATGGAGCGCCAAGGCTTGCAGATGGACCATAAGCGACTGGCCGATGACGTAGCCATGTATAACGACTGGCGTGTCAAGATCGATGCTTGGATCATCAAGACTCTCAAGGCGGACGCGGACATCAACCTCGATTCGGGCGCTCAGTTGGTCGACGCCATGGTCAGGGCCGACAAGGCCGATCCTGATCTGCTGCCCAAGACGCCAACGGGCAAGTTCCAAACGAACAAGGAGGCCCTGCTGCAAGGAGTCACTGACAAGGTGCTGTTGGCCGTCCTCAAGTACAGGACCCAGCTCAACACCTGCTTGAACACCTTCATGCAGCCATGGCTCAACACAGCCAATGCGTCTGGTGGCCTGATCTTCACGACCTGGAACCAAATCAAGTCGCCGTCTGGTGACCACAACGTTGGCACGCGGACCGGTCGGCTGTCATCGACACCAAACTTCCAGAACATCCCAAAGGAGTTCGCCGCCATCTTCCACCACGAGGCGCCTACAAAGAAGCTGCCCAAGTCTCCCTTCAAGGAGGTCCTGCCGCCATTGCCAAAGGTGCGCAGCTACATCACGCCGTTCAAAGGCGAGATCTTCATTGACCGAGATTACTCGCAGCAAGAACCTCGCATCTTGGCCCACTTTGACGGTGGTGCCTTGATGGACAAGTACGTCGAGAACCCTTGGATCGACTTCCATGACTACGCCAAGGCTGAGCTCGAGAAGATGGGCAAGTTCTACGACCGCAAGCCAGTGAAGAACACCAACCTCGGTCTGATCTACGGCATGGGCGTCGGCAAGCTGGCTGAGCGCAATGGCATGACGGTCGAGGAGTCCAGCGAGTTGAAGAAGGCCATTTTGATGCTCTACCCTGGGCTCAAGCAGATGTACAGCGACATGAAGCTACGGGCCAAGAACAAAGAGCCCATCCGCACTTGGGGTGGTCGTGAGTACTACTGCGAGGAACCGAAGCTCATTGATGGTCGCATCCGTGAGTTCGACTACAAGCTGGTTAACGTGCTCATTCAGGGTTCAGCCGCTGACTGCACCAAGGAGGCGATCATTCGCTACCATGCAGCCAAGCATCCTGACGCCAAGATCGTCCTCAACGTTCATGACCAAGTCACGGTCAGTGTGCCGAAGAAGATCTTGAAGCCTGAGATGGAAGTGCTGCGCAAGACAATGGAGTCGGTTGAGTTCGACGTCTCCATCCTGAGCGAGGGAGCAATCTCCGCAACCAACTGGGATGAACTCCAGGACTACGACAAGAAAGGCAAGGTGCTCTGATGGCCACCAAGAAAGTGATTCCAATCAAGCCAGCGACAAGCTGGTCGTTCAGCCGGTACAGCGACTACAAGCAGTGCCCACTGAAATTCAAACTGAAGCACATTGACAAGATCAAAGAACCACCGAACCCAGCCATGGCTCGCGGCGCTGCGATTCACACACTGGCTGAAGAGTACATCAAAGGCAAAGGTCGCACGTTGCCGCCTGAGCTGAAGTTGTTTGGCGATGAGCTCAAGGCGCTGCGCAAACAGTTCAAGAAGTCCATCAATGGCATGGTGGTTGAGGATAACTGGTCCTTCACCAAGGACTGGCAGGAAACCGAGTGGGACAACTGGATCCACTGCTACGTTCGCATCAAGCTTGACTGCGCACACCATGAAGGCGATGACATCCTCATCGTGACTGACTGGAAGACGGGCAAGTTCCGTGCTGAGATGAATGAGGAGTATGTCGAGCAGCTTGAGCTTTATGCCTTGGCTGCTCTGCTGCTGCATCCGCACCTCAAGGAAGTTCGTCCTCGTTTGGCGTACCTCGATCAAGGCACGGTCTACCCAGATGCTGACAAGCCGTTGATCTTCACGCCGAAGGACATCGACCGCCTCAAGAAGGTCTGGGCTAAGCGCACAAAGGCCATGATGAATGACACCACCTTCGCGCCGCGCCCCAATGACAAATGCCGCTGGTGCTTCTTCAGCGCCAGCAAAAATGGTCCCTGCAAATACTAAGGAGAATGACATGAAAGACGTAATGGTTGACCTCGAGACTCTGGGCCGTCGTGCCGGTTGCTCGATCCTCTCAATTGGTGCTGTGGCCTTCGATGCCGAGACTGGCAAGATGGGCCCAGAGTTCTACATGGTCGTCAAGATGGCCAGTTGCGAGAAGCATGGTTTGCACACCGATCCTGATACCGTGGCTTGGTGGGAGAAGCAAAATCCAGAAGCCCAGAAGGTTCTCAAGCAGGCTCGTGCCTCACGTGGCAACAAGGATCTGCCCAAGGCACTGACCGAGTTCAATACCTACCTCGCCCAGTTCGGTCCCAAAGCTGTGCGTGTGTGGGGCAATGGTTCTGACTTCGATAACGCGATTCTCATCAACTGCTATGCTGCGTCCAACCTGACAGCAGGCTGGGACTTCTGGAACAACCGCTGCTACCGGACACTCAAGGGCTTGGCGCCAAGTGTCAAGGTTCAACGTGGTGGAGTCTACCACAATGCTTTGGATGATGCTAAGACCCAAGCTGCCCACGCACTTGAGATCTTCAAACATCTGCGCGGAGGCAAGTGATGGATGAGGTCGATCGTCAACTCGATCGTGATGCTCCATGGGACGAAGCGATGATCAAGAAGACACGTGAGGAGGCGGCTAAGATACCAACTGGCCGACCTGGCGATTGTGATCTTTGCGGTGAGTGGTCTGGACGTCTGGTGAATGGCGTCTGTGCTCCTTGCCGTGATCTTCATAAGCTTCCATGAAAGAATCAAAGATCGAACGTGAAACCGTTGACCTGGCGTGGAAACACCTTGGGATCATCGGCTCCAAACTCGTGACACCGGGCGACACAGGGTACCCAGATAGAATTTTCTGGATTCCCGGTGGTCGTCCGTTGTTGATTGAGTTCAAGCGGCCGGGCGAAGAGCCTGAGCCAAAGCAAGAATATATCCACGCTCAGCTCAAGCAACTGGGCTACCAAGTAGAGGTACACGACAATGCAATCCGAGCTTTTTCCGCCGTCATCGAAGCCGTGGCAACCACACGCCTATCAAAAGAAGGCCGTCAAATTCTTGCTCGAGCACGCAGCATCTGCGCTGTTCTTAGATCCAGGGCTGGGCAAGACTAGCATCACGCTGGCTGCCATCAAGCTGCTCAAGCAGAAGAAGCTACTGGACAAGGTCCTGCTCATCGCGCCGCTGCGAGTCTGCTACAGCGTGTGGCCCAAGGAGGTCAGCAAGTGGACTGACTTCGGCGGGCTCAAGGTAGCAGTGCTGCATGGCCCCAGGAAGGACGAAGAATTGAAGTCTGATGCAGACGTTTACGTCATCAATCCTGAAGGCCTAGACTGGCTCCTGCAAGCCAAGAAGACCAAGACTGCGCAGGGCAAGACCAAGGTCGAAGTCGATTTGCGTCGCTTCAAGAACCTGGGCTTCGACACCTTGGTCGTCGACGAGCTGTCCAAGTTCAAGCATACCAACACCAACCGCTTCAAAGGTCTGAAGTTGGTGCTCAACACCTTCCGTCGCCGCTGGGGTCTGACCGGTTCACCAGCATCCAATGGCCTACTTGATCTGTTTGGCCAATGCTACATCCTCGACCAAGGTCGCACGCTGGGACCGTACATCAGCCACTACCGCATGAAGTACTTCGTACCAAGTCATGACGGCTTCAGCTGGAACATCCGCGAAGGTGCTGAGGACGAGATCTACGAGCGAATCAACCCGCTCGCCTTGCGCATGGCTGCCGACGACTATCTTGACATGCCGGCCCTCATCGAGAACAACATCCGCGTCGACCTGCCATCTGACGTCATGACCATGTACAACCAGCTTGAAGAAGACCTCATTGCCAAGCTCGACTCCAAGGTCATCGTTGCCTCAACGGCGGCAGCTGCCTCCATGAAGTGCAGGCAGGTGGCCAATGGCGGCATCTACCTCGATCCTGAGGTGCAGGCCCTGATTAAGCTACCCAAGTCCAAACGTGAGTGGGTGAACCTGCACACCGAGAAGGTCGACGCGCTAGCCGATCTGATCGATGAGCTGCAAGGCAGTCCGCTTCTTGTGGCTTACGACTTCGAGCATGACCTCGATCGACTGCGTGAGAAACTCGGTCAAGATGTACCCTACATCGGTGGCGGCGTGTCGGCCAAGCGGTCAGCTGAGCTCGAGCACCTTTGGAACGCTGGCAAGTTGCCTGTGCTGCTTGGCCACCCGCAAGCCATGGCGCATGGCCTGAACCTGCAGGAGATGGGCAACCATGTCTGCTGGCACTCACTAACCTGGGACTACGAACTTTATGATCAGTTCATTCGCCGGGTTCTTCGCCAGGGCAACAAGAGCAAGAAAGTCTTTGTGCATCACATCATGGCTCGTGGGACGGTTGATGAAGTGGTCTTGGCCGCTGTGAAGTCAAAGCGCCGTGGACAGAATGCTTTGTTTGACGCGCTCAAAAAATTACGCAAATAATTTGAAAATAGGTGTTTACAAGCTCCATTGCGCACACTAGAATCTAATTACGGTCAACGCAATGGTGCTTGACCGAACAAACCTTGCTGAGGACCCTACCATGACGACCAAGACCTACACCGCCCGCGACTCCGCCACTTCCGCTCTGCGCAAGCTCGGCCTGCAGGCTCGCGACTACAACCTCTTCATCACAAAGGTGGGAGACAAGTTCGAGTGCAAGCTCGGTGCAGCTGCCGCCCATCTTGAATCGCTGAAGAACCCCAAACCAGTTGCTGAAGCGCCCAAGGCCAAAGTCACTAAGAAGACTGCTGAACCAAAGGCAAAGAAGACCGGCATCTCTGCCACGGCTCGTGAGCTGATCCTGTCTGGCAAGACCAACCAAGAGGTGTGGGAAGTGCTCAAGCAGCAATTCAACCTCGATGATTCTAAGAAGCACTACCCCACGTGGTATCGCTGCGAGATGAAGCGCACAGGCCTGCTGCCTAAGGAAGCTTGATCATGGGTGCGCTGAACAAGGCGGCTTTGGCCGCCGCTCTTCTCATCTTGGTTGGCGTTGTTGGCCACTTTGACGAGTTAGATGCTGAGGCCCAGCACGACTATTACTGTTCGATGGTCGCCACTTGGCATGCTGAAGCTGCCAAAGGTGTGCCCGCCAACGACCGCACCGGGTGGCCTCCATATGACGGGGAATGCAAATGACCATCAGCAACCCGGACACCATCGAGATTATTGACGAGAGCACGCACGAGGAGATTCGCTTCCAGCTGTACATCGACGGCGGAAGGCGTGCTCTCGTGAGCAAGAAGAGCGGCACGGTTCAGTTCCACTGGCAAGTCTACGGACCTCAGTACTGGCCAGAAGCCAAGGTCTTGATGCAAGGCCTTCTTGAGCTGTCCGTCATCGCTGATCAACTATCTGGAGATAAGAACAATGGCAACTAAGAAGCAAGCACCGGTCATCATGCCGTGCTACGACCACCAACGCAGAACCTGCATTCAAGTTGAGCGCGCAGCAGGTCTTGTCAAATTCATCCCGCTCGATGTCAGTCTGGGCCTTGAGGTTCATTCGACGTCGACGGACTCATTCGACCAGCGGTTCACACCGATGGAAGGATACCCCGTTGAGAAGGCATGTCAGCTCTTCGTGAACTACAGCCAGACCCTCGGGGCGACAAAGGAGGCCATGGACTACCTTGGCCAAGTCATCAACGTTAGCAAACAGGAGCTCGAAATGGCTACCGCCAAAAAGCAAACCACGGCTGAGAAGCCGGCGACCAACCCCGCTGCCAAGAAAGCGGCACCAGTGAAGACGGCCAAGGTTGAGAAACCGACGGCCAAAGCAGCAAAGCCCGCTGCAAAGCCTGCCAAGGCCGGGGAAAAGAAACCTTCGGCCGCTCAGATGTTCCAAGATCTGATCATGGTCGGCAAGTTGACAGACGACCAAATCTTCGAGAAGGTCCAAGCCGAGTTCGGTCTGGACGAGAAGAAGCGCGGCTACGTCAAGTGGTATCGCAACCACCTGAAGAAGCAAGGCCAGAATCCGCCCGAAGCCAAGGTGGCGAAGTAACACGGCATTGAGGCGACGCCGACAAGTCGCCTCGCCAATCATTCTCCCTGCACAAGGAACTATCATGCCAAAAGCAACTACCAAAGAATCTTCACGCGATGCCCGCGACTATGACACCACACAACTGCACGAAGCAGGCCATGGCCGCACTCTGCACCGCGACTACTCTGCCCACTTCTGGCGTTGGAGCTTTGCCCGCCGCTTCATCACGGCCAAGCACAACGTCCTCGAAGTCGGATGCGGTGAAGACAAGCCGCTCAGCAAAATTCTCACTGGCGGCGCGGCAGCTCATGTCAACCACTACACTGGCGTGGACCTCAATAAGTTGAAGCCGTCCAACAGCCAACGCCTCCAGTTCCTGGGCGAGTTCAACTTTGTTGAGCGCTACAAGGAGTTGCTCAAGGCGCGTCCTGAAGGCTTCGATGTCGTGGTCAACTACGAAGTCATCGAGCACATGAAGGTCGAGCACGGTGCCAACCTGCTCAAGGCCATGTTCGCTGCCACCAAGCCCGGCGGTGTGCTGTTGCTCTCGACTCCAGTCTATGACGGTGTGCGTCACGCCAAGAATCACATTCACGAGTACAAGGTGCCTGAACTGCAAGCTGCCATCGAGAAGGCTGGCTACGTCATCGAGCGCCGCTTCGGCACGTTCATGGACATCAAGCACATCGGCAAAGTTGACCCAACTGGTTGCAGCAAGGCAGCCGTGCTGGAAGTCCGCAAGGCGTTGGAGCAGTATTTCGACAACGACGCCATCAGCAACATCTTTGGCCCGTTGCACGAAGACCATGCTCGCAACAACCTGTGGGTGTGCCGCAAAGCTGCTGATGGTAAGCCCGTCAAGCCAGTTGCCCGCAAGGCCACGAAAGGAGCGCCGTTCTGATGATTGGAAATGTCGCTGAATTCCATGAGAAGTTCGGTCTCCCATTGGGCACTGATGATCAACTCATGCAAGATCCTGCAGCGCAGGAATTTCGTGTCAAGTTCCTCCAAGAAGAACTTGATGAGCTCAAAGAGGCTTTGGCTACTGGTGACAAGGTTGGGGCCTTTGATGCTCTGCTCGATCTGGCTTATGTGGCCTACGGCACAGCACTCTTTGCTGGCATTGATCCTGCTCAGTGGCACGCCGGCATGCATGCAGTTCATTCTGCTAATATGGCCAAGGTTCGTGTGGCCAAGGCTGAGGACTCGAAACGTGGCAGTGCGTTCGACGTCAAGAAGCCGGCAGGTTGGGTAGGTCCTGAATCTCGTTTGAAGGAAATTTTGTCATGGTAACTCGTAAAGGAACTGATATGAAGACCAAGTCTCTGCTGCCCGCCACCCAACTGGCCGAATGCTCAACTGTGGAGCTGCTGGAAGAACTCCAGTCTCGTGGTGGCCATCCCGGCGCACTGGCAGAAGCAGCTTTGCTCTGTGTTCGCAAGAGTCAAGACTACAACCAAGGCGCTGCGGACATGGATCCGCATAAGATCGATCGCTCGTCGTACTTCCCATTCGGCGCAGTGAGCTATGCTCAAATGCTCCATACGAAGTCGCAGCGGTTCAACTCGCTGGTCCTCAAAGAGATGCGTGGCCAAGACGCAAACTTTGAAGGCTTGCGTGATACAGCACTGGACATTATCAACTACGCCGGCTTCTTTGCTGGTGCCTACACGAAGGACTGACCATGGACTTCTCAAGAACTTGGCTAGATGCCATCAACGACATCCTGACCAACGGTGACCCCGTGGCGCCGCGCGGCAAGATGACCCGTGAGATTCCCCAACGCACCATGGTGGTTGACATGCGCCGCCCGGTGCTTCGCGTGCCTGACCGCAGCCTGAGCTACAAGTTTATGGCCGCTGAGGCGTATTGGATCCTCTCTGGCGACGACCGCGTGGAGACGATTGCCCCATACAACAGTCGCATCAAGGACTTCAGCGACGATGGTGAACGCTTCTTTGGTGCCTACGGCCCCAAGATTAAGGCGCAACTGCCTTACATCATCGACAAGTTGCTGGCCGATGAGGACAGCCGTCAAGCTGGCCTGACCATCTGGCGTGAGTGCCCACCGAACACCAAGGATGTGCCTTGCACCGTGGCCATCTTCTTCAGCATCCGCAGCGGCAAACTCAATGCCCATGTGTTCATGCGGTCCAGCGATGTCTGGCTTGGCGTGCCGTACGATGTCTTCAACTTCAGCATGTTGTCCCATTTGGTCTGTGGTCTGCTGAATGAACACCGCCCGACTGCCGACGCCGTGAAGCCTGGCCGCCTCTTCTTGACGGCAGCCTCAAGCCACCTGTACGAGACCAACTGGGCAGACGCCAAGTTGTGCTTGGCCAGTGAGGTTCTTGAGCAACCTGAGACCGACATCCTGCTTTGGAACGATGCTCAGCACTTGATGAAGACCTTGGCCGCCTTGCGTGAGACCAAGGCTGGTGACGACCTTCGCTGGTGGGAGAACTAAGATGAGACTCAGCCGCGACGAATGGGCCCTCAAGCTGGCCCTGCTCACTGCCCAAAGAACGACCTGCTGCCGCCGTGCCGTGGGTTGCGTCTTGCTGAACGCCCGTGGCCATGTGCTCTCAACCGGGTACAACGGCGTCGCGGCTGGGCTTCCTCACTGCAATCACATGGAGGTTGTCACTGATGACGATGGGCACAACACCTACGTGGTCGAGGTCTTCCCTCACGCCTGCTCAGGAGCTAAGGCACCAAGTGGCACGAACCTCGATGGCTGCCAAGCAATCCATGCTGAGCAGAACGCTTTGCTCCAGTGCCGAGACATGTATGCCATCCACACAGCCTACGTGACGGCCAGTCCGTGCATGACCTGCTGCAAACTGTTGCTGAACACGAGCTGCCAGCGGATCGTCTATGTGGAGAAGTATCCTCACTCGGCGGCCAAAGACTTGTGGACTGGCGCCGGGAGGGCCTGGGAGCAACTTCTTGTGGAACTTTGATCAAACTTGAGCCTCAGGGATGACCCGAGGCAAACAACTAAGGCCTAGCTAGTAGTAAGTACTAGACTAGGCCTTTCTGTTCAATCCTACATGGTTCCTGTAAGTCCCTGCTATTTCGTGGCCCCTCTGACCTTCTCCCATGACCGTCCGGCGACGTAACCTGTCATCACGACACCAAAGAGGGTCAACACTGGCTCTGGGATGGCCAACATCCAGGCCTTAAAGCCGGCTGTGAAGGCGGCAGCAGCTTCCGGCCGGAATATGGTTAAGACTCCCATGGGAATACTCCACAAGAGCAGGATGTAGACCACGTACAAGAACGACGGTCTGGCCCGGCTGGTCCAAGGATCTGTGGACTGAGCTTCAGCAATGATGGCGCTGAGCTGAGTCTTCATTTCGTCCAGGTCGCCCGACTGCTGCATCTTGAGCAACTCCAGTTGGGCCTTAGCCTTTTGCTCAGGATCTGGAAAGATCTTGTCAATGAGCTTGGTGCCGATGCTGAAGATGCCGCTGAGCGTGATTGGGTCCATTATGGGTACTCCTTTCTAGGAAGTTGAAAATGTGGGCCATCCTTGAACGTGCGCCAGTCGCCTCCCCACTCAATGGGCACGTCAAGCTCCTGAGAGGCGGTCTTCACAGCCTTGGCGATCTTGTGATACAGTGGCCAGGACCAGTCGACCTGTCCGTCGACCCAGGCGCCCAAGTCCACGGCCTTGGCAAATCCATCGCGACCTGGGATGTGGCGACTGTTCAGGGTTTGGCTTGCACCAGAGTCAACCAAGATCCTCTGCCGCTCAGGCGCGCGAACGCCCTCAAGCACAGTGAAGTCGACTGTCGTGATTTCGATTGCACGTTCAACGACCTTGACGAGGTCCGGATGGACCCCAGCAAGTCGGTCTCGCGACTTCTTGCTGAGGTTGTAGGTCATGGTTTGTCAGCCTTCTTGTCGATCTTGTCTTCGATCCTGTCCAACTTGGCAAAGAGGGCGTTGACCGAGCTGGTGAACTCATCCTTTTTGACGTAGGCACCAGCTACCAAAACCTCGATTTCAGAGACCTTGGCTGCCAGTTCCTTGTCAGCAGTCTGAAGGTCCTTGACGGCCTGCCAGACTGCGTTGAGCAAGAAGCCAATCAGGGCACCAAAACCTCCAAGTAACCAATTGATGATTGTCTGGTCCATTTATAACCCCTGTCCCGGTGTGATGTAAACAGTAGTGGCGGAAGATGCAAGACCGCTAAAAAATGACCCATCACCAAAGCTAAACACTTCTACCGCACCAGGAACTAAAACAATGGCGGTAGACGGGGTGCCTGCAACTGGCGCAACAGCATTTGCTTGTGCTGCCTCAGCTGTTGCGCCGACGCCTAAAAATACAGTATTTGTTCCCGCATTCACAATTCGATATTGACCTGATGTAAGTGCAGAACCATTAGAAAAAGTTGTGGCTCGCACGCCAGCTGGCGCCGAAGCCTCCGCTGCGACAACAATCGTTTTGCCCAGTTGGTTAAACGCAAATTTTGAACTTTCAGACATTTCAAGACTCCTTTTTTCCTGTGGTGGATGCTTTGTACGCTTTAACAACTTCAACAGTGTGGACAGCAGCACAGATTGTTTGAACACGGCCATTTTCGCCGCTGTAATCATCACCTGGGGCAATGACATGCCGGTGGTAGACGCCGCTAATTTGAGTCCCATCTTCTACAATGATGGTCTTGGTGCGCACCTGCACGCAACCATTTTCAACCACTTCTACCTGGTCAACAGATTGAATTTTCTCTAATGCCATTTTTTCTCCTTGTTTTTATTAACCGACAAAATAAACGCCACTGATCCAGAAATAAGCGCCTGCGCCTGCGTTATGTGTAATGTTGCTCCAACTGGAGTTAGATACAAGCGATTTCAATTCGATAGTTGTTCCATTACCAGTCACATAAGCACCAACGTTGTTGCTGAATGTAGCACCCTGAAACACTCCTGCTGTGACCATGTGGTTATTGTTATTAGCAGACGTGAACGGCAAACCTGTAAACGTAATTGCACCAGACGCGCCAGTCGTATTTACCGAAACAAATGCCACATGAAACTGAACAAGTCTCCCAACTTTTGTGTACGTGGCTGTGCGTGTGACAGGCGTCGTCGGGTCAGATACACTGCCTTTGAGCGTGCAAGTCCATTGGCCCTCCTCGTAGTCATCAAATAGTTCACTTGTCATCCCTGGGGCGGATGGGTCGGCAGAAAAGTCAATGCCCTTCCCAGCCGTCCCAATGATAAGATTTCCACCGAGGATTGTTTGGTCCCCGCTGCGGGTTGATGGGTTTCCAACTGTTTTAAGCATTACTTACCCCTTAATCATTGCGCCAGTGATCCAGAAATTATTCAGCGGGTTGGCGGCGTAAACCGCTGAAATTGGAATTTGCAACCAACCAAGATCAATCCTTGCAGACAAAGTTGTTGGCATGATGGAGTCAAACAAAGCATTGTTACGCGTCACCCAGCACTTCATTTCGACGTCGTCAGTTGTAACAATGGCACCAGCGGAGTTTCTGAAGACAATCTCAACAGTTGTGTTGGTGATCGAATAAACCTCTGCACGGTATGCTGAATTGAACGACGTAACAATTGGCGTGCATGCAGCATTTACTGTTGGGTGGGTGAAGGTCAACACACCAGCGTTCCACGTTGCTGTGAAAGTGCCTGCCGTTGCTAGTTGATCTATGGTGAACACACCAGAGCCTGTTCTGCGAAGCAAAGCACCCATCGTTCCCTGAGAGGTGATTGTTGTAGAGGTTGGACCCCAAGTGATAGCCAGTTGGCGGCTTGACCCAGGAGAACGATTGAGCAGCGTTGCACCAGGAGGGTCAACGTTCAATGCGCGCGGTGGGTGGTTGATAATTGTTGAATAGACGCCAGCAGCGCTCAATGTCACATACGGTGCAAGCCAGGGAGCTACACTTGGTGTGCTGCTGTTTTGCAGATCAACAATGACTGGAGCAGCAAACACAAAATCAGAGTGGTTTGCGCTTCCTGAAGCACCACAACTTATCGCGTAGGCTGCCAACTCAGCATCAACAGTCATGATGATGGTGCCTGTTATCGTATTGTCACCGTTGTACTCAACGCGCAATTTATAGGGATTGATCTGATATACGGCAGTCAGACCAAGCGGATCGTGTCCACCGTCGTCAATCAATGACCAAGTGGCGGGAGTGGACATTGCTGTTGAACCGAGCACCTGAGAGATACTTACGGTGTAAGTTCCAATGCCACCGGAACCTGACATGTAGTCGATGATGTACGTCCCAGCAGCAATTCCAGACCCGTTGACAGTTTGGCCTTTTTGAATCACGCCTGAACCAACTGCTGTGACATTCATTGTTGTGCCATTGATAGACGCGGTGAATGAAGCTCCTGCGCCAGCTCGGACCGCGCCCCCAATGTACCGCGTCTCAGATGTTGGATGCAGAGGATCATACAAATGTCCACCGTAGATACCGTCATCTAACATGACAGGTTTTCCTCCAGATGCCAAAAGAGCTCTTGAAATAGCCGTTGTATTACCAACAGCACCAAAATCTTTGACACTGATAACTTGTGAGAGTTTTTCTTCTACAGTCGTGCCAACAGAGTTTGCAAAAGGAGGTGTATAACTGATGTCATTTGAACCGTATCTTTCTGTAGGAGAGGCGGCGCTATAAACAATGCTGCCATTCTTGTTCATTACGCGGATGCTGTAGTCGCTGTTGACGTACAGGCGCGCAGGCGCGCCGCTGTTGGACGGGTATCCACCAAGCGTGCGGATGGGTTGAGCTGCCGAGATGGTCAGCGCAGCATCCCAGAAGACGCCGATGGGATTGACTTGAGGATCGAGGTTTGCCTGGCCGACCCAGACAAAGCCATCCTCAAGAGGTTGACCATCAATATCAGTAAAAATTGGATATGTGGGTTGGATTGAAAGTGAGGTCATTACTGGTTCTCCTTAGGTTCAGATTACTCGCCTAGTGCTTGACGCACTTTGGCACGGGTTTTTGCATCTTTGATGCCTTTGGTCAACAATCGAAAACTTGTCATCACTGGTGCCGGCACTCCAGCTGTGCCGCTGATGGCGATGTCCATCATGCCGGCAAGAACGCTTGCCGTGTTGCTCGTGTTGACGCTGCCAGGCGGCGCTACAAGCACGTCCTTGGCCACGTCGTTGATGATACGCAGTTGCTCAGCTCCTTTCTTGCCAAACACAAAATCAAGTTTTCCAGACTTGTCAAGTTGGCCAACAACGCGGTCAAGTTGACCAGGCGACAAAATTGGATTACCAAGTTCATCTCGACCAACACCCTTGGTGGCCTCGTCACGCAAGAACTTGAGTGTGCCGCCTTGAAGTTCCCTCCAAGCCTGTTGGCCATTGGGACCTTCAGTCTGCAATAAACGGCGGACTTGGCGCACGGTGTCAAGCGAGGTCGATGGGTCGATGACAGAGCGGCGCAACACGTCTTCCATGGCGATGGCGCGGTCATTTGAACCACGCTTCTGACCAAGCAGGTTCTTTACCAGACCGATGTTCTCATAGTCGCTGCCAAACCGAGCACGAGCAGCACGCGCCTGCTTGTACATGTTGCCGCCTAGACCTTCAGTGGAGGCGTCGATAAGGCTACGCATCTGAGACGCTTGCATGATGTTGGTCGGTTCGGCGTTAGTGGCTCCACCGATTGACCGACGGAACAGTTCTGCCGTCTTGAGCGTAACAGGTTGAGCGATCAATGTGCCGTCAGGCGCCTCGGTGGCCACGCCAAGTTGCAAGGCTTTGGCGCGTGTTGCTTTAAGCACGTTGGCCACCTCAGCCTCAGGGGCGTTGTCAACCAAGTGTTGTACCACAGTGTCAAGTTTGACCGGTGCTTCCATTTCACCGGCTTTCTCAGCTTCCTTGTACAAGGTGCGAATGCGAGTCTTGTCGCGGGCTGCTCGATCGCGAAGTGCTTTGTCCACGGTCAGACCAATGGAGCGCAGGTCTGGTGCCTCAGCACCTGTCATGTCGATGAAGCTCTCCAAGTTCTGCTGGAGCTGCTTGTTCTGCGTGGCAAAGCGCTCACGGATGGGCGCACCTACTTCAGGCAGCTTAGCCGTCTCGCGCTCAAACCGCTGTTGCTCAAACTGGCGAGTTTTCTGGCCCTCGGTCAACTTGATAGGCACAGGCAGTTCCTCAGCCTTGGCTTGTCGCAGAGTGGCCAAATCAACGCCCGCTGCGCCACCAGAACCAGGGGTGCCTGGCGTAGGTTTTTTGGCGGCGCCAGGCATCATCTCACGAATTGGCTCAGCGACCTTGGCAACAGCCTGACCAGCCCGTTTGGTAGCAGCTACAACAGGTGCTGCTACACGACCGGCAGTTGCGGCAACAACCGGGGCTGCCATCTTGGTGCTGGCAGCTACAACGCCTACCGGGCCAACGACTGGGATGACAGGAGGGACGTTCTGGAGCATTTCGCCGACGGCCTGTACTTGCTCCTGGCCCGACTGCGTGCGAGGCACGTAGGTCAGCGCTTGGGCTCCTTGCATGGCTGACTTCTGGACCAGGTCAGCAGCTTGCCGACTACCAAACTGGCCTGACAGGATCTGTTCAGCCAAACCTTTCAGTGTGCCACCAATCAGACCGGCCGTGCCACCAATTGCGCCGGTGCCAATCGTCAAAGCCGCCTCACCTGTGCCAACGATCTTCTCGCCAAGCGACGGTTCGACGTACTCAGGTGTCGTTCCAGGCACAATCGTATCTGGGATCTGATTTGTGGTATCTTGGCGGGCCTTGGCAAGTACGGCAGCCAAGCGCCGAGCAGCATCAATGTCACCCGCTTTGTCGGCGTTGACCAAGGCCTGCTCAAGTTCTTGGAGTGTTGCCATTAGCGGGCTCCTTGAGTGTACTTCTTCACAAGTGCATCGATGTCGCTACCAGATGTGCTCACAGCAGGCGTGTCAGGGATAGTTTCAGGCAGGCCAGCGCGTGCGGTCATATTCTTGCGGGCTTTCATGACCAAACGTTGGGCTTCACGCACGTTCTCAAGCAGACGCTCAGGTGACTGCTTCAAACTGAAGTTCTGCAGAGCCGCTTGGAGCTTTTCGCCTTCGGCATTAGACAGTGCGCCCATGCCCTTGATGTTGGGGATTTGGGCCATGAATGACTGTGAACCAAGTGTTTCGACCAGAGCCTCGAAGTCGGCCGTATCTTGGCTGAGAGTGGGCATGCGTGACGACACCGGGCCGGCGGCCGAACCAATCACACCGATTGGTGTCTTCAGGATGCGGTCAGCCGTGTTGAGCATGTTATCCATGTTTGTGCGGGCCGACTCAAGGTCAGCTGCTTTGGCGCGCACAGCCTCGTCGCGCTTCTGGACCATGTCTTGCAGCTTGAGTTGGTTCTCTTCGCGCTTGATCTGATTGCCCTCACGCGCAATCTGAGCATTGAGAGCGGCGATCGAAGCATTCTGCTTGGCGATCTTGATGTCCTCTTGGATCTTAGTGATGTCCCAGCCTTTCTTCTGCAGGTCGAGCACGGCACCAGACTCGGCAAACTTGGCTTCAACTGCGGCCTTTTGAGCTTTGGCCTGAGACTCGGTCAACTTCGACGGCTGCAACTCAGCTTCACGTTGCTCGCCTTGGAGCTTCGTGAACGTCTCAGTGAACTTGTCAGGTCCCATAGCCGAAGCCAGAAAGAGACCGGTGGAGGTCTTTGCCGTCTCAGGACTTGTCTTGATCAGGACACCAAGGTCCTCAAGGGTCTTGGCTTCGCGCTCTTGACCTGAGTTGCGATAGGCTGCGGCCTGTTCAGTCAGCAACTGCTGGGCAATCTCTGGCTTGCCAGATTGGAGCGCAGCGTAGACTTGTGTGGCCTGACCCAGACGCGAGTCCTTTTGTTCAGTGCTGAGCACGTCGTAGGTGCGTTTGAAGTTCTCACTCAGACTAGGATACTTGACCATCATGCTGGCAAGAGCTGATGGGGTTGGATTCTTGGACAACGTGCCAAGGTCGGCTTCCATCTGCAACTGTGTTTCACGAGCTTTTTGCAGGTCAAGTGCTTTTTGCTCTGCCAGGTTGCGTTGAGACATCATGTTGGAAATATTGAGAGCATTTTGAACTCCGCCCATGACCGACTGGGTCGGATCTGGGACGTTGAGCATGTAGTTGAATGGTTGTGCCATATTAGAACACCTTCAGAGCTTTGAGCGTGGCGACATTGCCGATGGTGCCGCCGATATTTCCCCACATCTGGGCTTGAGCCTGACCTTGGGC
>JACCEC012495335.1_pt1 | contig 38837 bp, 33 predicted proteins | sample 7450121 | NCBI WGS metagenome assembly JACCEC01 (sample SAMN15323455, study PRJNA562643) | freshwater metagenome | isolation source: river surface water | place: USA:Blue River Watershed | collected 2017-08-18 | reverse complement strand
TTCTTCATCGCGAATCGAGAACTGCTGACGTTCGGCTTCAGGCACATCCACGGTATGGGTCGATTTACCCGCCACATGGTCTGTCGAGAAGATCATCTTGATCAGCTTTGAACCGAGGTTACGACGAATCACTGCCGGACGGCCTTCACGCAACATCGGCTTATGCACATAGAACTCATCCGGGTTGACTGCACCCTGCACCACCGTTTCACCCAGACCATACGACGCCGTGACAAAAATGGCATCACGGAAACCGGATTCTGTATCCAGCGTGAACATCACACCGGCTGCCCCTTTGTCGGAGCGAACCATGCGCTGAATCCCTGCTGACAACGCCACATCGGCATGCGCAAAGCCTTTATGCACGCGGTAAGCAATGGCGCGATCGTTGTAGAGCGATGCAAACACTTCTTTGATGGCGTGCAGGATGTTATCCAGGCCAATAATGTTAAGAAAGGTTTCCTGCTGACCGGCAAATGAGGCATCCGGCAAATCTTCCGCCGTTGCCGAGGAACGCACGGCAAAAGAGGCATCCGGCCCGCTCTCGGCGATCAGCGCCGCGTAATGCACGGCAATTTCTTTTTCCAGTTGTGGTGGAAACGGGGTTTCAACTACCCAGCGGCGAATTTCGGCACCGGTCTTGAGCAACGCATCGACATCATCCACATCCAGCGAAGCCAGACTGGCGTTAATACGATCGGCCAGGCCGTTGTGCGCCAAAAAAGCACGATAGGCTTCTGCACTGGTCGCAAACCCACCCGGGACACGCACGCCGGCATTAGACAGCTGGCTGATCATTTCGCCCAGCGAGGCGTTCTTACCGCCGACCTGCTCCACATCGGTCATGCGAAGTTCTTTAAAGTTGATCACAAAAGCGTTCATGAGAGATCCTTAAAGGTTGAAGTGCAATTAAAAATTAAGCAGCAGAAAGACGTCGCTCGGCCGTCTCACGGCGTGCCTGAGCACGTTGCGCCTGACTGAGCGTTTCACGAAAAAAACCGGCATGGGTGGCTGCAGCCTGACGTGCCGCCTCAGGGGATTGATTGATCACCGCTTGAACAATCGCGGTACGCTGATCTTGCAGCATTCGGGTCGCTACAGGCACACTCATCAACTCGCCCAGATTAAACAGAATGTCTTTCTGCAACAGGCTGGAAAGCACGCCCGTCAGATGACTGAGAAACACGTTGTGAGCGGCATCAGACAATGCCTGATGAAATTCTTGGTCCGCTTCGGCGGCAGCCACAGCATCAGCAGATTCACCAGCGGCATTATGAGCAGCCAGCGCACTTTGCAAGCGCTGAATATCGGCAGCGGTGGCGCGCATCGCGGCCCATTCGGCTGCCTGCGTTTCAATCAGGGCGCGCATTTCCAGAAGATCCATCTGCAAGTCTGGGTGGTCACTGAGCATCTGCAGCCACGGGTTGGACAGCGTCGCACCCAACAAATCCGCCACAAAGGTGCCTCCCCCCTGGCGGCTGTGCAGCAAGCCTCGGGATGCCAGTTTCTGAATCGCTTCACGCAAACTGGGGCGCGATACACCTAATTCCTCAGCCAGCTCGCGCTCGGCCGGCAAGCGATCACCAGGCTTAAGTACGCCCTCGAGAATCCGTTGCTCAAGCTCATGAGCAACAGTATCTGAAATACGCCGAACCGGTTGTCGTGTCTGATGCATAGCGCTTAATTGGTAAGACCAATAACAAATCCACAGAGTCTGCAAATGATTGATGTGCGATTCTGACAGAAAAAACCTTACAACGCTATGTACTGTTTGATTATTTTTACAACGCCATTTGGTCTTACCAATTGCCAGCACAAGGACGGCGCGTTTCGATACAATGACGTTATGACAACAAAACGCACTGTATTCTTTATTTCTGACGGCACCGGCATTACGGCAGAATCTCTTGGCCATAGTCTATTAAGCCAGTTTGAAGGGGTCGAGTGGATCAAACAACGAATTCCATTTATCAACACCCGTGAAAAAGCGCTGGAGGCCATTCAACGCATTGAAGCCGTGGCTGAGCGTGATGGGTGTTGCCCAATCGTCTTTACCACCCTGGTCGATGAAGAAATTTCTACCTTATTGGAAGAGGCGCCGGCTTTATGCCTGAATTTCTTCAAAACCTTCGTGGCCCCCATCGAGGCAGAAATCAATATCAAATCCAACCACACGGTAGGACGGACGCATGGGCGCACGGATAGCTCGGACTACAAGAATCGCATCGAAGCCATCAACTACACCCTGGCGCACGATGATGGGATTACTGATCGCGACCTGAGCCAGGCGGATGTGATTCTGGTGGGCGTTTCGCGCTGCGGCAAAACGCCGACATCGCTTTACCTGGCCATGCAGTACGGCGTGAAAGCGGCCAACTTTCCGCTGATACCAGAAGACTTTGATCGCGGCATGCTGCCCGGCACGCTAAAAGAACACAAGGCAAAGCTGTTCGGCCTGACGATTCAGCCAGAGCGACTGGCGCAAATTCGTGAGGAACGTCGGCCAAACAGTAAGTACGCTTCTCTGGCGAATTGCCGAGCCGAAGTATCCGATGCTGAAAAAATGATGCGCCGCGAAGGCATTCACTGGCTGGACTCATCCACTAAAAGCATCGAAGAAATTTCGACCACGGTCTTACAGGAAATTCGTCTCGACAGTAAAGCGTCGTTTTAGTGTACTAAGTATTAAGCGACGAACGCTGACGGACTTGCTCAAACAGGCAAACAGCCGCCGCTGCATTCACATTAAGCGACTCCATGCCACCCGGCATGGGTATCGTGATGCGGTGCGACGCTAACGCCGCTAATTGCGGGTCCAGCCCCTGCCCCTCGTTGCCAAATAGCCATGCGGTAGGCGCCGAAAGATCTTGATCATACAGACTCACGCCGCGCTCCAAGAGCGTGGCGGCTATCGCACCGGGAAACCTAGACAGGAACTCGTTCAACACGACATCGGCATGAATATTAGCTAACCACTGCGCTCCCTGCCCTGCCCGCAGACAACGTGGCGACCATGCATCGGCACAGCCTGGCGAAAGCACAATCTGCCGAACACCCGCCGCAACCGCCGTACGAATCAGGCTACCGACATTACCCGGGTCTTGCACACGATCAAGCAACAGCACATCCATCGTGACATCAAGCGGTTGCGTGCATGCAGTCTGGTTACTGACAAATAACAGTCCACTCGGCGTATCGGTTGGCGCAATCTGGTCAAAAATCGCATCGGCCAGAATGACTAAACGACCAGGTTCGCACCGAGCAAGCACCGCTTTGATCTCTGAATCATCCTGGCAGCGCTCAGCAAGCGCCACCAAACTCGGCATGACTCCGGTACTGATTTGCATCTGTAGCAAATGCACACCCTCGGCAATAATCTGGCCCGCCTCGGCGCGCTCGCGCTTGCTGTGTCCCAACTTCTTCAGTTGTTTAACCAACGTATTCTGGCGGGAGCTGATCACGTCCATCAGTCAGTGCCCAGCAGCATGCATTGGGCGACCGGCCCAAAGCTACGACGATGTTCCGGTGTGGGGCCATACTGCTTGAGTGCTGCCAAATGAACGGGCGTGGGATAACCCATGTGCTTGGCAAACCCGTATTCGGGATAAAGCGCGTCCATCTCTATCAGCTGGGCATCCCGCACCGTCTTGGCAAGAATGGAGGCGGCCGAAATTGCTGCCTCTTTGGCATCGCCTTTGACAATGGCTTCTGCCGTGCAGCGTAAGCCGGGTGGCACGCGATTCCCATCAATCAATGCATGCGCGGGGACCACAGGCAGGCCTTCAATGGCGCGGCGCATTGCCAAAAATGTGGCTTGCAGAATATTAATTTGATCAATCTCTAACACGCTGGCTTCGGCCACGCTCCAGGCAATGGCTTTTTCTCGAATCTCGACAGCAAGCCGTTCACGCACAGCTGGACGCAGTTTCTTGGAATCAGCGAGTCCGGCAATCGGCCGCTCAGGATCTAAAATCACGGCTGCCGCCACCACCGCGCCGGCCAGCGGGCCACGCCCTGCTTCATCCACACCACAGACCCAGTGCTGAATCATGATGAATGGGATGCGACGCACGCCACTACAGCATCTGCGGCGCGCTCCGCAGAATTTTGGCGCAGCTTCTGGTGAATCGCGGCGAAAGAAGCTTCCATTTCCTGGCGACGATGGGGGTTACGCCACAACGCGATGAGTGCTGCTGAGAGCTTCTCTGGTGTCGCATCATCCTGGAGTAACTCCGGCACCACGAGGCGCCCTAATAAGATATTGGGCAAACCAACCCAGGTGAGATAGCGCAGCTTCTTGTATACCCATGCCGAAAAGGCAGACAGCCGATAGGTAATAATCATCGGGCAACGCAGCAGTGCTGCTTCGAGTGTCGCCGTGCCACTACAGACCAAGGCCAGATCACTCGCAGCCAGTGCGTCACGGGCATGGCCAAAGAGCATACGTACACGCAACGATTTATCCGCATGCGCCTTCAGTGCCGCCTCAAAAAGTGCGCGTGTTTCTTTAGTCGTTAGCGGGACTAAAAACAACGCCTCCGGCAATTCGGTCGCTACCTGATTAGCGGCTTCTACGAAAAGCTGTGCATGAAAAGCCAGCTCGGACTGACGACTGCCCGGCATCAGCGTAATTAACGGTGCCGCTTCCGGTAGATTGAGCGACTGACGAACACGCTGGCGATCAATCTGCGGTTCGATTTCATCCGCCAATGGATGCCCGACAAAAACCGGGTCCAAGTCTTGTCCCTTGTAACAAGCCGGCTCAAAGGGGAAAAGACACAACAACTGAGTCACAGCGGCAACAATTTTTTTGGTGCGACCACGGCGCCAGGCCCAGACCGTCGGACTCACATAGTGAACGGTTGGAATCCCGGACGCTTTTAACTTACGCTCAATGGGCAAATTAAAATCAGGCGCATCAATCCCCACAAATACATCGGGTTGCCACGCCTTCAGACGTGCCACAATGCCCCGCCGAATCGACAGAATTTCCGGCAAATGGGCCAACACTTCCGCCGCACCACGCACGGCCAACTTTTCCTGATCAAACTCGCTGTGCAGCCCAGCCCCAATCATCTTGGGGCCACCAATGCCCAAAAACTCGGCATTCGGATAACGTAACTTCAATGCATCGATCAGACTGGCCCCAAGCAAATCTCCGGAAGCTTCTCCCGCGATCAATGCAAACCGCAAAGGCCTAACTGACGACATGAGCACCCTGAATTAACGAATGATGCCGCGCTGTGACGATGCCAGAAACTCATTCAGGATCCCAACTTCCGGCGCCGACTTCTGCAATTCGTCCAGTTTAAGACGGGCTTCATCCAGACTCAAACCCGATTTGTAAATCGTACGGTAAGCCTGCTTGATGGCATTAATGGCCTCAGAGGTAAAACCACGACGCTTGAGGCCCTCGGCATTGATCCCACGCGGAATCGTCGGGTAACCCTGCGCCATCACAAACGGCGGCACGTCCTGAACCAGCATGGAGCCACCACCAATCATGGCGTGCGCACCAATCCGTACGAACTGATGATACCCAGTATGCCCACCGAGGATCGCCCAGTCACCCACTTCGCAATGTCCTGCTAACTGCGCATTACTGGCCAGAATGGTCTGGTTGCCAACGCGGCAATCATGCGCAATGTGCACATAGCCCATCACCCAGTTATCAGAGCCGATGGAGGTAACCCCTTTATCCTGCGCCGTACCTACATTAAAGCTGACAAACTCACGGATGGTGTTACGGTCGCCAATCTCCAGACGCGTCGGCTCACCATTGTATTTCTTGTCCTGCGGTACGCCACCGAGCGCGGCATAGTGATGAATCTTGTTATCACGGCCGATTTGGGTATGGCCTTCGATAACACAATGAGAACCAATGCTCGTGCCATCACCCACGGTGACATGCTCACCAATGATCGTGAATGCGCCAACGCTCACACCAATGCCCAATTGGGCCTTCGGGTGAACGAGTGCACTCGGGTGAATATTGACCATATCAGGCCTCGCCCATTTTACGGTGTGCGCACATCAGATCGGCTTCGGCAACGAGCAAACCATCTACTTTGGCAACGGCTTTGTATTTGTAAATGCCGCGTTTATTCGCCACCATTTCTGCAAACAGTTCTAAGCGATCACCAGGCATCACCGGGCGTTTAAAACGGGCGTTATCAATACCGGCAAACAGATACAAATCATCAGCAGACTGCAAGGTCTCTTCTTCAGACGCAGAGGCAAAGGTCAGAATGGCTGCAGCCTGTGCCATGGCTTCCATAATCAGCACGCCTGGCAAAACCGGATACTCGGGGAAATGCCCCGTGAAACAGGGCTCATTCACCGTGACATTTTTAATGGCATGAATACGCTTGCCGTATTCAATATCTTCTACACGATCAACCAACAGGAAGGGATAACGGTGCGGCAGGATTTTACGAATCTGATGGATATTGAGTTGCATTTGGTTACTCCCCGTTTTTTTGTTGGGCTAGTGCTTGAATCTGAGCTTCGAGCAATTGAATTTTTTTACTGAGGCCGTCCAGCTGACGCAGGTTCGCTGCGATATGCAACCAATCGGCATGCGGAACGCTTGGAAAGACGCCGGTATATTGCCCCGGCTTCTTGATGTTCTTAATGATGGCGCTACCACCTGAAATCTGCACATCATCAGTAATTTCGATGTGCCCCGAGAACATGGCGGCACCACCGACCAGGCAGCGCTCGCCAATGATGGTGCTACCGGCAATACCGGCACAGGCAGCAATGGCAGTATTGTTACCAATGCGACAATTGTGACCAATCATGATCTGATCGTCGATCTTGACGCCGTTGCCGATCACCGTATCGTCTAATGCGCCGCGATCAATACAGGTATTGGCACCGACTTCAACATCGTCACCCATTATCACCCGACCAATTTGCGGAATCTTAATCCAGACATCGCCATCTTTGGCATTACCAAAACCATCGGCCCCAATCACCACGCCCGCATGAATCACCACGCGATCACCGATATGGCAATCGTGATAAATCGTGACATTCGGGTAAATCAGCGCATCGTCACCAATAGTGACCTCGTCACCAATCACCACCCCGGCGTGAATGACGGCATTGCGGCCAATTTTTGCAGTCGGCGAAATAACCGCCGTTGGGTGTATGCGCGGATCGGGAATCGTCACTGGATTGAGCAGCTGACTAACCCGAGCAAAATACAAATAGGGGTTTTCCGTCAGCACATGCGGCCGCGGAAAATGCCCAGCCGCCTCTTGCGGCAAGATCAGTGCTGTCGCCTGGGTAGTTGCCAGCAACGGCGCGTACTTACGCTGTGAGAGAAAGCTGATCTGCCCTGCAGTGGCCTCGGCCAGTGGGGCAATCGCTGCAATCTGTACAGACCCGTCACCCACTAACTGACCACCCAGCTTAGCCTGGATGTCTGCCAGCGATAAAGTTACACCGGCCTTACTCATTGTGCCGGCAACTTTCCGTCATCAGCCAACGCCTTGATAATTTTGTCGGTGATGTCGATCCGTGGGCTGAAGTAGACGGCATCCTGAATAATCAGATCGTATTTTTCAGTTTCGGCAATTTGTTTCAGCGCTTTATTGGCGCGCTCAATCACAACAGCCATTGCCTCGTTACGCCGCACGTCCAGATCTTCTCGGAACTCACGTTGTTTACGCTGAAACTCGCGAGAGGCATCCGACAGATCACGCTCTCGATTACGACGATCCGTTTCGGACATCGTTGACCCGCTCTTTTCGAGCGTGTCTTGCTGAGACTTAATCTGCTTGCCGAGTTTTTGTAGCTCCAACTCGCGCTTGGCAAACTCCACGGTCAGTTTTTTATTGGCTTTAACGGCAATCGGCGCCTGATCAAAAAGGCGCTGCATGTCCACAAAACCAATCTTGGTTTCCGTAGCAAAACCAGCACTGGAAACCAGCAGCCCGGCCGCGGCCAACACAGCTAATAGCAAACGATTTGAGCGTAAACGATTCATAACAGTCTCTTTAGAAAGCACTACCCATCGTAAACTGGAACGGTTGTTTTTGCGCACCGGGACCAGCGCCGACAGGGTAACCGAGGCTAAATTTGAGCGGACCCACTGGCGACACCCAGGACATGCCTAAACCGACCGACGTAGCAACGGTATTGTTAGTCGGGTTGCAGGTCATACCAGGGTAGCAGCCTGGCGCTGCAGAACCGGTAGCCCCGACATAACCGACGTCATAGAAGATATTCCAACGCATGGTATCGCCCAGACCAGGGAATGGCCCCTGGAATTCAAAGTTACCGGTCGCGATCTCATTGCCACCGATATAAGAAGTAGTATCGTTAGGATTCGTCGCCTGTGGACCTACCGTACCCGGCTTGTAACCGCGCACAGAGCCAATACCGCCACCGTAGTAGTTCTTATAGAACGGATAGACTTTGTCACCAATCCCCTGACCGTAACCCAAGTTAATGTTGGCCATAGCAATCAATTTATTTTTCGGCGTCAGCGGCACAAAGTGCTGTTGCTGATAAGACAACTTGTAATAGGCAATACTGCCTGGCGGGCTACCTACTTCACCACCCACTGCAAAACGGTTGCCCTTGGTGGGCATGATGTTCGAATCAAAAGAATTGAGCCGCCAACCCGCACTGGAGATCAGTGAGGTATTCGTAGACCCATACTTTTGAGTGAAGTTATAGATGTTATAAGGCACGTTCGGATATGTATAGGTACCCGCTGAATCGGTTAGCGTTGTTGTACTGGCACCACTCAGATTAATGTTCGTTGAATCGATCGTAAAACCCAGATTCATACTACTGGTTTCACTGAGCGGATAACCAAAGCGGATACCACCACCACCAGATAACGTCTTATAAGTAGACAACCAGTCCAACGAGGCCGAGTTAAAGGTTTTGTAATACGCGTCGTAACCGATACTGACGCCGTTCACCGTGTAATACGGGTCAGTGTAAGACAAACTGTAAAGCGTATTAATCTTGCTGGTATTGACGGCCAGCGTGGCATTTTTGCCGCTACCGAACAAGTTGTTCTGGCTAATCGAGCCGGATAGCGTTAGCTTTTCATAACTGGAGAAACCCGCACCAATCTGGAAGCTACCCGTGGACTTTTCTTCCACGTTCACGTTGGCATCCACTTGATCATTGGTACCGGGCACGGGTGGTGTCTGAATATCCACCTGTTTAAAGAAGTCGGTGCGCATCAAGCGCTCACGCGACAATTTGATCTTGTCGGCGTCATACCAGCCTCCCTCAATCTGTCGCGTATCCTGACGTACGACTTCATCACGAGACTTCACGTTGCCGGTAATGTTGACCTTGCGCACATAGACCCGACGGCCCGGATCGACAAAGAGTGTAAAACCGACCAGACGCTTCTCGCGATTGACGTCGGGCGCGGCGTTGACGTTCGCAAACGCGTAGCCCTCTTTACCCAAACGTTCAGTAATTGCCTTGATCGTCTCGTTGACTTTGGCGCGGGAGAAGTCCTGCCCCGGTGCAATCTTGATCAGTTTGCGGATTTCTTCTTCCGGAACGATAAATTCACCGACCGCTTTCACGCTGCTGATCAGGTAACGATTACCTTCGCTCTGCGTAATCGTCAGGTAAATATTTTCCTTATTCGGGCTGATCGACACCTGCGTTGAGTCAATCGCGTAATCCAGATAGCCACGATCCTGGTAGAAAGAGCGCAGCTTTTCCAAGTCTGCCGTCAACTTCTGACGGGAGTACTGGTCACTCTTGGTGTACCAGGACATCCAGGTGGGGGTCGTCAGTTCAAACAGATCCAACAACTCGCTTTCCGGGTAGGCTTTAGCACCAATAATATTGATTTCGCGAATCTTGGCCGTTTCGCCTTCGATAATCGAAAAGTTAATGGCTACCCGGTTACGCTCCAGGGGTGTCACCGTGGTGGTAATCTGAACTGCGTATTTACCGCGTGACAGGTATTGGCGCTTGAGCTCTTGCTCGGCACGTTCCAGTAGTGAACGGTCAAAAATACGAGAGTCGGCAAGTCCGACTTCTTTTAATGCCTTGAGGACAACTTCCTTCTCGAACTCTTTCAGACCTTCAAACGTAATCGAAGCAATCGCCGGTCTTTCAGCAATGGTTACGATTAAATCCTGGCCTTCAGCTTCGATACGCACATCCTTAAAAAAACCAGTTGCATACAGCGCACGCAAGGCCTCAGTGATTTTCTGGGCATCCACGGTTTCGCCAACCTTGATCGGCAAATAGGTGAACACCGTACCCGGTTCTGTACGCTGCAATCCCTCAACGCGGATATCACGCACCACAAAAGGTTTGAATGCCTCGACCTGATTTTGCTGTTGCGCGTAGACCTCACCGATTGAAACCAGTGAAAGCCAACTACCAAAACAAGCGGCAATGAGGCGCTGCTTCGTGAATCGCGAATTTTTAGGGTGATTACGCTTCAAGGACATCCGATTACCAGTTAAAAAGTCGCTGCAAGTCGTTGAAAACTGCAATAAACATCAGCGATCCGAGCAGAAATACACCAAAACGCTGAAACAACGCCTGACGTTCGGCAGAAATAGGTTTACCGGTCAGAATCTCAACGAAATAATACATCAAGTGCCCCCCATCGAGGAGCGGCAAGGGCAAGAGGTTAATGACCCCCAGCGAAAGACTGACGATGGCCAGAAAGCGCAGAAAGGCTTCAAGTCCAATGCGGGCAGTTTGCCCAGCGGCCGAAGCAATACTAATCGGCCCTGACAGGTTATCCAGCGAGGCCTTACCGACAATCATTTGGCCCATCATGACCAGGGTGAATCGACTTTTTTCGTAGGTCTCTGCAACGGCAGCGCCAAACGCAGCACCTGGCCCCAGCGTTTTATGAATTTTATATGCGGCCAAGGCACTGCCCTGCTCCGGAGAAATGCCCGCCCGGCCAATCGTCTGTCCCTGCTCTGCTACGCTTGCGGGCTTCAGGGTCAGGGTTGTTTGCTGCTCTTGTCGTTCGATGACCAGCGTCAACGGTTGTTCAGGATGCGCACGAATCAGCTTAACGAATTCACCCCACGCCGAAATGGGAGCGCCATTGACACTCAGCACGCGGTCACCGATCTGGATGCCCGCAGCAAACGCCGCACTTTCCGGCTGCACCTGACCAACAATAGGTGGCAACTGCGGCACAGCCAATTTCAAACCCAGATCGGGCAACACGGTTGGCCCCAGCGGCACCTCCGCAGGCAGGCGGATTTCGACGCCACGATCCGGCGCCCCCGCTACCGGCACGCCGCCCTCGGTGGCTACAACCGCCAGGCTGACGACCGGATCTTTAGAGATCAACTGCAACAGCTGCCATTGGGCTTCAGACCAACTGCTGACGGTGTCACCATCGACACGCGTAACCATATCATTAGCATGAATACCGGCAACAGCCGCCGGGGTGCCCGGTTCAGGCGCCGCCAAAATCGGACGCCATTCGGACACGCCGTTCAGAAACACCACCCAATACAGCAGAATGGCCAACAGAAAATTAGCGATCGGTCCTGCAGACACCATAGCAATCCGTTTACCGACGGACTGCGTATCAAAAGCGGCAAGACGCTCTGCGTTGGAAAGCCCAGTTTCCTCACGCGTATCCAGCGGCTTCACATATCCGCCCAACGGCCAGAGACATATGGCCCACTCGGTCCCGGATTTATCGGTTCGTGACCATAAGACTTTGCCAAAACCAAAGGCAAAGCGCAGCACGCGTACGCCGCACCAACGCATCACCAGGTAATGACCCAGCTCGTGAATCACCACGAGCAGACCAATGGCGACGACAAAGGCCCACAAAGAATTCAGAAAGTTCAAGCGCGGCTTTCAACACGTGATTGGGCATCAAGGCGTGCCCGTTGATCGACTGCCAGCACGGCATCAAGCCCAGAAAGCGGCGTATCCGGAATGGCCGCTAGCGTTTCTCTGATCACTTCAGGGATATCCAGGAAGGCGATCTTGTTATCCAGAAAAGCGGCTACGGCAATTTCGTTGGCCGCATTCAGCACGGCAGGTGCCGAACCACCACGTTTGAGTGCTTCAAAGGCAAGCGCCAAGCACGGAAACGCATCAAGATCCGGTTCTGCAAAATCAAATTGACCACAGGCCACCAAATCGAGCAAAGCCACTCCTGAAGCAATTCGCTCTGGCCAAGCCAGTGCATGTGCGATGGGGGTCCGCATATCGGGCTCTCCTAATTCTGCCAGAACAGACCCATCCACATATTGCACCAATGAATGGATCGTACTCTGCGGATGCACCACCACCTTGATCTGCTCTGCGGGCAACCCAAACAGGAAATGCGCTTCGATCACTTCCAGCCCTTTGTTCATTAAAGAGGCTGAATCCACGGAGATCTTTTTCCCCATCGACCACTTCGGATGACTGACCGCCTGCGCAGGCGTGACCGTGGCCAGTTGGTCCCGGCTGTACCCACGAAAAGGACCACCGGAGGCCGTCAACACAATATGACTGATACCTGTCGCTTGCGGATTACCACTATACGCAGCCGGTAACGATTGAAAAATGGCGTTGTGCTCACTGTCGATAGGCAGCAACACGGCTCCCGACTGACGAACCGCATTCATAAATACGGGGCCAGCCATAACCAGCGCTTCTTTATTGGCTAACAGCAGTCGTTTACCCGCCTCAGCAGCCGCCAAGGCAGACGGCAGGCCGGCCGCACCCACAATGGCAGCCATGACGGTATCGACATCCGGGCGTTGTACCAAATGCACGAGCGCATCCGATCCCGTTTGAACATCAACACACAGCCCGCGATCAGCGAGACGCCGTTTAAGAAGGTCTGCCGCCTCTGGATCTACGACAACAGCCACTTCCGGCTGAAACCTGTCGATCTGCGTTTCCAGCAAATCAATCTGGCGCAACGCGGCAAGCGCATAGACCCGATAGCGATCAGGATGACGTGCAATCACATCCAGCGTGCTCTGCCCTATGGAGCCCGTTGATCCCAGAACAACAATGCGTTGTTGCATCAGTGACTCTTTAATGACCAACGGCAAGAATAATCATCAGCAGTGCGACTGGCAAAACCGAGAGCTGACTATCAATGCGATCAAGGACTCCGCCATGACCCGGCAACAGTTGAGAGCTATCTTTAATGCCCGCTTGGCGTTTCATCAGCGACTCAAATAAATCGCCGGTAACTGAGAGCACCAGTAACAGTAAGAGCACGGGCACGGATAGCGCCGTAAAGATGCCGCCCACTTGATTCATCGCAATGGCGTAAATCATCATACAAACGGCAGCACCCGCCACCCCTTCCCAGGTTTTTCCCGGGCTGATGGCAGGGGCAAGCTTACGTTTACCAAACTGCTTACCGGCAAAATAAGCGCCAATATCAGCGATCCAGGGCACGGCCATGGTCGCCAGTAACAACCACGGTTCGGGTGGCACCGATTTGAGCGACACCAAGGCACACCAGGCTGGCACCAGCAACACCAGGCCAACGATAAAGTGCACAACAGGTTGACGCAGTTCCCACCGTTTGACCAGCCATAGTGGCACCACCAACAACCAGAACACACTCCCCACGAGCAAACTAATGCCGGTCAGCCAAGCCATCATGAATACCGGGGCCGCCAGCGCCAAAGCGGCCAGCACATTGCCTAGCAGCAAGGCCAAAACAATGCGCGCGATGGGCGATGTATAGGGCGCGGGGGTCAATCTGAGCCATTCCCAGAAACCAAGCCCTGCCAGCAATGAGGCAAAAACAATCCAAGTCCAGCCAGGCAATACAAACAACACCAGAAATATCAGAACAAAGAGTACGACAGCCGTTTTAATACGCGTGACTAACATGATGGGCTTTCCTTCTTAGGGCTTTGGCCCTCGAGCGCAGCGCGCTGCGCTGCTTCAATCTGGTCACCCGTCTGACCAAAGCGCCGCTGTCGTTTCTGAAATGATCGTATGGCCGAAACGAACTCTGTTTCACCAAATTCAGGCCACAGAACACTCGTAAAATATAGTTCAGAGTAAGCCAACTGCCAAAGCAAAAAGTTGGAGATACGCTCTTCCCCGCCTGTGCGAATAAATAAATCCGGTTCGGGTACACCGGCAAAGCACAGATAAGGCTCTAAATCCTGCTCGGTATATTCTCCGGCGCGCTCTGGCTGAGCCAGAACCAAGCGATTAACCGCCTGAATAATGTCCCAGCGCCCACCATAATTGGCGCAAACATGCAGCGTCAGTCGGGTATTGGTCGCCGTGGTGGCTTCAGCTTCGGCAATCAGCGCCTGCAACTCAGGCGCAAAGCGGGTACGATCCCCGACAATGCGCAAACGGATACCGTGCTCGTTCAGCTTACCGACTTCCTGTTCGAGCGCACGCATAAACAGTTGCATCAGTAACGACACTTCATCCGGCGGACGTCGCCAGTTTTCTGAACTAAAGGCAAACAACGTGAGATGTGCCACGCCCAGCTCAAGGCAACGGCGGACGGTGCTGCGGACGGCTTCTACACCTTGCCGGTGCCCAGCAACGCGCGGCAGTAGACGACGCTTGGCCCATCGCCCATTGCCATCCATGATGATAGCAATGTGCCGTGGTGCAACGCCATCATGGACAGAAGGCTCAGCCTTGGGCTGAGCCTGTCTACGGAACCAACGGGTCACTGACATCAAGTTTATCGTCAGATCTGCAGCAGTTCTTTTTCTTTTTCTGCCAGAAGTTTGTCGACTTCTGCCACGGATTTATCCGTTAGCTTCTGGATTTCATCCTGCGCACGACGCTCATCATCCTCAGAAATTTCTTTGTTCTTGAGTGCTTCTTTCAAGGCATTATTGGCATCGCGACGCAGATTACGGATGGAGACTTTACCGTTTTCGCCTTCCGCCTTAACGACCTTGATCAGTTCTTTACGACGCTCTTCGGTCAGTGGTGGCATAGGCACACGAATCAGCTCACCCTGAGAAGCCGGGTTGAGGCCAAGATCACAATCACGAATGGCCTTTTCAATTTTGGCACCCATCGGCTTTTCCCAAGGCTGAACGCCCACAGTACGCGCATCGATCAAGGTGACATTAGCCACTTGATTGAGTGGCACCATCGAGCCGTAGTACTCAACCATCACATGGTCGAGAATTGATGGTTGTGCACGGCCGGTCCGAATTTTACCCAGCTCGTTTTTCAAGCTTTCCAGAGACTTGAGCATTTTCTGCTCGGTTTGTTGTTTCAGTTCGCTCATATTAGTAATCCTGATCTATCAGCAATAAACGAGAGTGCCTTCCGTAGCGCCCATAACGACCCGCTCCAGCGCACCGGTTTCGAAAATTGAAAATACGTTGATCGGCAGTTTCTGATCGCGGCATAACGCAAAAGCCGTTGCATCCATAACCTTCAGGTCTCTTTGGATGGCTTCGTCAAACGAAATCGTTGCGTATTTAGTGGCGGTCGGGTCTTTCTTGGGATCGGCCGTGTAAATACCATCGACCTTGGTCGCCTTCAACACAATTTCGGCGCCGATTTCGGCACCACGCAGCGCTGCTGCGGTATCCGTCGTAAAGAACGGGTTGCCCGTACCAGCGGCAAAAATCACAATGCGGCCCTGTTCTAAGTAGCGAATTGCTTTGCCACGGACATAGGGTTCAACCACTTGCTGGATATCCAGCGCGGATTGCACACGCACCGGCAGACCGGCAAGACGCATCGCATCCTGCAGCGCCAAACTGTTCATCACGGTGGCCAGCATGCCCATGTAATCGGCTTGAGCACGATCCATACCCGAGGCTGATGCAGCGACGCCGCGGAAAATATTACCGCCACCAATCACGACGCCCATCTGGACACCCAGATCGGCCACTTTTTTAATTTCAGCGACGATGCCACTGATCGTCTGACGATTGATACCGTAGGCATCATCACCCATCAATGCCTCTCCGGACAGCTTGAGCAATATGCGTTTGTATTTGGGCGTTGCCATAAGATTTACCTTTCAATACAGAAATGCGTGCTTCAAGAATCCGGGGGTCACGCCAGGGGCGTGACCCTTCAGACAAATTTACTTCTTAGCGGCAGCAGCAGCGGCCTGAGCAGCCACTTCAGCAGCAAAGTCATCAACCTTCTTCTCGATGCCTTCACCCACCAGATACAGCGTAAAGCCGTTGATCTGGGCGTTCTTTTGCTTGAGCAGTTGCTCAATGGTTTGCTTACCGTCTTCAGCCTTCACAAAGACCTGACCCATCAGCGTCACTTCTTTCAGGAACTTCTGAACGGTGCCTTCAACCATCTTGGCAACGATATCGGCCGGCTTGCCCGACTCGGCAGCCTTTTCAGTGGCGATACGGCGCTCGGTTTCGATCAGAGCAGCATCAACACCCGAGGCGTCCAGCGACTTCGGCTTGTTTGCAGCAATGTGCATGGCCAGATCCTTAGCCAGCGCTTCATCACCACCCACCAGGTCAACCAGCACACCGATCTTGCTACCACCGTGAATGTACGAAGCCACCTGACCGGCGCCTTCAATACGCACAAAGCGACGGATCGCCATGTTTTCACCGATCTTGCCGACCAGCGCAGCGCGAACGGTTTCAACCGTCGAACCATCCATCGGCAATGCCGACAGTGCGGCCACATCGGCCGGGTTCTGGGTAGCGACCAGCTCGGCAAGCTTGCTCGTAAACGCCAGGAAATCATCATTCTTGGCCACGAAGTCGGTTTCACAGTTCACTTCAACCATAGATGCCAGCTTGCCGTCGGCCGCAATGTAGATACCCACGATACCTTCAGCGGCAATACGGGCAGCCGCCTTAGAGGCCTTGCTACCCAGCTTGACGCGCAGAATTTCTTCAGCCTTGACCATATCGCCCTGGGCTTCGGTCAGTGCTTTCTTGCATTCCATCATTGGCGCATCGGTCTTTTCTCGAAGTTCCTTGACCATTCCTGCGGTAATTTCAGCCATGCTTATCTCCTCATTCGAATCTAATTCGTGTTACCTGCCGCAACAACGTGTGGCAAGTAGCGTGTTTATTGCAAATCGGCCGCCCGAAGGCGGCCGATCATGCCGGAGCAAACCCTTTAAAGAACCAGGCGTCCGGCGTGACGGGTTATTCGCCCGCGACTTCTTCTTCGACCTCAACGAATTCGTCATCGCCACCAGCGGCGTCAACGAGTTCCTGGATCGATTGGCTACGACCTTCCAGCACCGCATCGGCAATGCCACGGGCGTACAAACGAATGGCACGCGACGAGTCATCGTTGCCTGGAATGATGTAATCAACACCTTCCGGGTTGTGGTTGGTATCAACCACACCGATCACAGGAATGCCCAGCTTGTTGGCTTCCGTGACGGCAATCTTGTGATAACCGACGTCGATGATGAAAATAGCATCAGGCAGCGTGTTCATGTTCTTGATACCGCCGATTGACTTCTGCAGCTTTTCCAGTTCACGCTTGAAATCCAGCGCTTCTTTTTTGGTCAGCTTTTCGCACGAACCGTCTTCAACCGACTGTTCCATATCTTTCAGGCGCTTGATCGACTGCTTCAGCGTTTTGTAGTTGGTGAGCATACCGCCCAACCAGCGCTGGTCCACCCAAGGCATACCGGCACGTGCCGCTTCTTCAGCGACGATTTCGCGGGCCTGGCGCTTGGTGCTGACAAACAGGACCGTACCCTTGTTAGCAGACAGCTTCTTAACAAACGAAATCGCTTCGTTGTACTTGGCAACGGTCTTTTCAAGGTTAACGATGTGAATCTTGTTGCGCGCCCCAAAAATGTAGGGGGCCATACGGGGGTTCCAGAAGCGGGTTTGGTGTCCGAAGTGGACGCCGGCTTCCAGCATTTGACGCATTGTCGACATAACGACTCCTTGCAGGGTTAAACCGCCACGACACCGACTGCGATTTTTCCGAAGAAAAACACCCTGAATTCGGTATCGTGTGTGGATTTGTCCCGAAACGGCTGCTCCGGAACGATTTTGACCAAAAGGCCAGTTTTCACAAAGAAAACAGTCGGATTGTACCAGCAATCAACGCAGTGCAGCAAGGGCATCCTCAGTATTGGCTGGTCCTTCGAGAGCGTCTCGGTTATGCTTCGTCATCGGCTAAAAAAGCCCTGTTTTCACATTACAAAGCCATAAAAATGAGCGTCAGCATTAAAACCCCAGAACAAATCGAATCCATGCGAGTCGCCTGCCGGCTGGCATCTGAAGTGCTTGATTACATTGCACCTTTTGTTAAACCCGGCGTCACCACCGGTGAGCTTGACCGCCTCTGCCATGATTACATGGTCAACGTCCAGGGCACAATCCCGGCACCACTGAACTATCAACCGCCCGGCTACAGCCCTTACCCCAAGTCTATCTGCACCTCGGTCAACCACCAGGTGTGCCATGGCATTCCCGGGGACAAACTGCTGAAAAAAGGGGATGTGGTCAACCTGGATATCACCGTCATCAAAGATGGCTGGTATGGCGACACCAGCCGCATGTATAGCGTGGGTGAAGTCTCTACCCTCGCCCAGCGCCTCAGCGATGTGACTTACGAATGTTTGTGGAAAGGCATCGACGTCGTTAAACCGGGCGCTACCCTGGGCGATATCGGTCATGCCATACAGACCCACGCCCAGAAACATGGCTTCTCGGTCGTCCGGGAATTCTGCGGCCATGGGATCGGCCAGCATTTTCACGAAGATCCGCAGGTGCTCCACTATGGCAAGCCCGGTACCGGCCTCAAGTTGCAAGCAGGCATGATTTTTACCATTGAGCCTATGATCAATGCAGGCAAAGCCGATATTCGTGAACTGGCCGACGGCTGGACCATCGTGACCAAGGACCATTCTCTTTCCGCGCAATGGGAACACACGATTGTGGTTACGGCTGACGGCGTTGAAGTCTTGACACAGTCGGCGGGTACACCCGCCCGCCCCAGCTTCTAAGTCGTAGCCTCATGACGCATCAGCGCGCGAACACTGCCCTGGTCGAGATCCGCGAGATTCTCAAGCAGGGCCAAAAAGATCTAGCAGCTGCCTATCTGGCACGTCCTGACCATCGCGCTTATCTTGCCGGGCGGTCACAGCTCGTTGATCAGGTCCTCGAGCGACTCTGGCTGCACGAGCAGCTGCCGAACGGTGCCTTACTGATCGCCGTAGGCGGATATGGCCGCAATGAACTGTACCCGCACTCCGATATCGACGTGCTCATTGCGCTTGAATCGCCCGCCACCTCAGAGCAGGAAACGGTATTGGCGCGTTTGGTCAGTCAATTCTGGGATATCGGCTTAGCCGTTGGTCATAGTGTACGCACCATTGACGAATGCATTAGCGCTGCAGAATCGGATGTCACCGTACAAACGGCGCTCTCTGAATCTCGTCTGATTTGCGGTCAGCAGACGCTGTATCAACAGCTGCAGCAGGCCATCGACGTTTGCATGGACCACGGGCAATTCATTGCCGCTAAGCTCGCCGAACAGGAAGAGCGCCACCAGCGTCATGCGTTTAGCGCATTCAGCCTGGAACCTAACTGCAAGGAAAGCCCGGGCGGTTTGCGTGACCTGCACAGCCTGAATTGGATTGCACGGGCCGCCGGGTTTGGTGGTCACGGTGACGTCTGGCAAGCCTTGCAGCAAAATGAACTCATGCAAGGGGATGAACGTGTTGCCGTTGAACGGGCGGCTGGATTCCTGGCAGATGTTCGGATCAGCTTGCACTTATTGACCGGCCGCGCCGAAGACCGATTGCTGTTTGATGTGCAAGGTCAAATCGCACAGCAATTCGGCTTTACCGATATTGCCAACCGTCGTGCCAGCGAGCAGTTCATGCAGCGTTACTACCGCATCGCCAAGCGCGTGACGCAAATCAATACACTGGTGCTTAAGTCGATCAGCGAACGCCTGGCACCGGCCAGCAAACAAAAGATTCGCCGCCTCAACGAACGATTCCAGAAGGTGGGCCACAAACTGGATCTGGTCGATCCATTGATCTATCAGAGCAACCCGTCAGCCATTCTAGAAACCTTCCTGCTGATGGAAAAACAGGGTGGCGTCCAGGAAATGACCGCACGGACGTTGCGCGCACTCTATGCCGCACGGCGCATGATTAACCGCGAATTCCGTCAGCACCCGGAAAACAAAAAACTGTTCATACAGATTCTGCGGCAGAAGAATGGCGTTCTGCATGCGCTGCGTCTGATGAACCAATTCGATATCCTGGGTCGCTATATCCCCGCATTCGGACAAATCGTGGGGCAGATGCAGCATGATCTCTTCCACGTATTTACGGTTGACCAGCACATTCTGCAAGTCGTTCGCAACATACGTCGATTTGTGCGTGAAGATTTTGCCCATGAAAATCCGTTTTGCCACCGTCTGATGACTGAATTCGAGCGGCCCTGGCTACTGGTATTGGCCGCCCTCTTCCACGATATTGCCAAAGGCCGTGGCGGCGATCATTCCGAACTCGGTATGGCGGACGCAGAGGCATTCTGTATCAGCCACGGCTTACAGAAAAAAGATACGAGCCTGATTGTCTGGTTGGTGAAAGAACATCTCACCATGTCCGCTGTTGCGCAGAAAGAAGACATTTCTGACCCATCCACCGTGGCGGCTTTTTGCAAACGCGTGGGCGATGCACGGCACCTCACCGCACTCTATCTACTGACTGTTGCTGACATCCGTGGCACGAGCCCTAAAGTTTGGAACTCCTGGAAAGCGCGCCTGCTCGAAACACTCTATCGCAGCACATTGAATCGGCTGGAAGCGATTCAGGGAGACAATCCTGAACAGCTCGGTGACATGGTCGTGCAGCGTAAACGGGACGCCCTGACCCACCTCCGCTTCTTTGCACTGGGCGACTCCGTGCAAGCACAGTTCTGGAAGCAGCTCGACGATGTGTATTTCCTCCGCCACACGGATGAGGAAATTGCCTGGCATACGCGCTGTTTGTACTACCGTACCCATGACAACAAGCCCATCGTGCGGGCACGTCCCAACCCGGAAGGCGAAGGCATTCAGGTGCTGGCCTACGCCCCCGACCAGGCCGATTTATTTGTGCGGCTCTGCGGTTACTTCAGCTCGATTGGCTATTCGATTATGGATGCCAAAATCCATACTACCAAGCACGGTTACGCCCTCGATAGCTTTAATTTACTCGATGCCTCCAATCGTCACATGGATCGCGAAACTTGCGCCATCATTGAGCACGATCTGATTGAAGTACTGCTCGGAAAAATCGAACCGAGCACGCCGCCCATGGGCAGAATTTCCCGACAGGTGCGCTCGTTCCCGATTACACCGGACGTGATGCTTGAACCAGACGAGAGCGGCCAGCAATACGTTCTATCGATCCGTGCTGCCGATCGCACCGGTTTGCTGTATGCCATCGCCGAAACCTTAACGCGACACGGCGCCGCATTACATACAGCGCGCATCTCGACGCTGGGCGAACGGGTCGAAGATACCTTTTTGATTTCCGGTCGCGCCTTGTCTCAAAGCCGCGATCGCCTACTGCTCGAAAACGACCTGCTGGAACAACTGAAAATCTAAATTACCCAGGCGTTTGACCCGGTGCTTTACAGCCAACCAATGTTTCTATGATCCGGCGCACCTTACACATCGCCTCTTCAAGCACCGGCCCCAATGCGCTGAATTCGATCCCGTTGGCGCTTTCGCCAATCCCGGCGGCATAGTTGGCAACCACATTCAGCTGGGCGTAGGGTATGCCCAATTCACGGGCAAGAACCGCTTCCGGCATGCCAGTCATGCCGACCACATCAGCACCATCACCGGCCAGGCGACGAATTTCAGCCGCAGTTTCCAAGCGCGGCCCCTGCGTACAGGCATAAACACCGCCGTCTCGCACGTTAAAACCCAACAGGTCAGCAACACCTAACAGCTGTGATCTTAACGCGGACGAGAACGGGTTCGTAAAATCGATGTGCATGCTCACACCAGGCTCTGACCCATAAAACGTGGACGCTCTACCCCACGTGTAATCAATGAGTTGATCGGGAACGACCAGGTCGCCAGGACTCAGCATCGGGTGGATGGAACCAACGGAACCAACGGCGACAATGCCCGTCACCCCCAGTTCATGAAGCGCATAAATATTGGCGCGATAGTTAATGTGGTCCGGTTGTATCGTATGGCCATGACCGTGCCGGGCCAGAAACACCATGGGTTGATCACAAATACAGCCCAAGGTCATCGGACATGAAGGTTCCCCGTAGGGCGTGCGAACAAAACGCCGATGGGCACCTTCCAGAATGGTCAGATGGTTCAGACCACTGCCGCCAATGATCGCCAGAAACTGCGGTTTTTCTGTTGTAGCCATAGGGTCCTTCACTGGTTAATCGTCTATGTAGCAGCCGTTGGCTCAATTCGATGCAAGGTGGCTTCGCCGAGTACCGGCACAATACCTGTCGGCGCACCCTTCGGCATCAGCGCAACGGGCGCCTGCAACTTGCGAAACTGAACATCCGCTGGGGTGACCCGGAATGGGCTCGCACCAATCACGGAGGTTGTGATCAATTGCGCCATCGTCTCGCGTCCGGCATCTTTCATGGCCCAGGGGAATGCCGTCCTGTCTGCCACGTGAACCGTGCGAATACTACTGACCTGCCCGGCCAAGGCAACGGCCGCCTGTTGAAAGGCTAAACGGTACTGCATCACTGCATAGTGTTCCGGAACGTCTCTCGGCAAAGCCTCTGCGGGTGCACCAGCGATCCAGAGCACCATCGCCTCCGGCGCAAACTCAGCCAGATCCTGAATCAGCAACGCGTGAACCTGTCGGATGTCCGCCAGGCCGAAGGTTGCCTCTGGCACCCGTGCTCGTGCAGCCTCCAGACAATCCATGCGGTTATCCAATGCAAAGATACGCTTGCCGTGGCGAAACAAGGCAGCGGTTGAAGCCCCGAACCCACAACCGATTTCTAATACACGCGCCGCTTTTACCCGGCTACAGAGCCAATCGTAGGCACCCTGTTTATCCAGATCAAGGGCTTCGCTTGACCAACGCGCCAGGGTGTCCGCAATCGGTTCAGCCCGTGCTGAGGTCTGGTGATCAAGGCGCTGTTGTTTCATGTCGGCGCCGCCACAAAAATTCCATTCGCATTGCGCCACAGGCCGTCGACATCCAAGCCAAATCCGTACACATAACGATCGGGCGTCTTTAATGCCGGATAGTCAGGCGCACAGGCTTGCGGCACGGACTTTTGTTTGTGGGTCAGTACCGCAATCTCAGTGCTACGCGCCCCCGCCGCTTTGAGCCACTGAGCGATTTCGTGCAGCGTTACCCCTTCGTCCAGAATATCGTCAAGCAGCAGCACCTCCCGGTCCATCACCGCATGCCTGGGGCGTGCCATCCATTCGAGTTGACCGCCGGTGCGTGCGTCACCATATCGACTGGCATGCACATAATCAAGATCCAGCGAGAATTTCAGACGCGGCAGCAAATGACCGGCATACACCAATGCGCCGGTCATGACACAAAGTACCAATGGCCGCGACTGCGCATAGCGCGCATTCAGACGAGTTGCCTGCTGATCCATCAGCGCATCAATCGCCGTGCGGTCGTAAAGACATTCGGCTAGATGTGGATCGTGCTGCATCTGTGCGGCCCTGGCTCTTATTTAATCGATGCGAGGTATTGTGTAAATTCCGTACCCACTTCGTGATGACGCTGCCCCAAGGCAACCGTGGCTTTCAGATAACCCAGTTTGGAGCCGCAGTCATAACGCACGCCGTCATAGCGATAGGCCAGCACCTGCTCTTCTGACAACAAACTGGCAATGCCGTCCGTCAGTTGAATCTCGCCACCGGCACCCGGCTGGACATTCTCAAGATGATGAAAAATCCGACCGGACAAGATATAGCGACCCACCACGGCCAGGGTTGATGGCGCCGAGGCCGGATCCGGTTTTTCGACAATCGCATTCACTTGTTCGAGGCGATCAGAGACCGTACGCGCATCAACAATGCCGTAGCTTTTGGTATCGGCTCGGGGCACATCCTGCACGCCCAAAACCGAACAGCGGTAATAGTCGTAGCAATCCACCATCTGCTTCATCACGGGTGTTGTGCCGTCCAGCAGGTCATCGGCCAACAGCACCGCAAAAGGTTCATCACCAATCACCGGCTTCGCACAAAGCACCGCATGCCCCAGACCCAAAGGCTCTGACTGACGGATGTAGATACAGTTCACATGCTTAGGCAAGATATTTTGCACAATGTCCAGCAAGGCTTGCTTATTCTTCTGGGCCAGTTCGCTCTCAAGTTCGTAGGCCTTGTCAAAGTGATCCTCAATAGCGCGCTTGCTGCGCCCCGTCACGAAGACCATTTCCGTAATACCCGCCGCCACCGCCTCTTCCACGGCATACTGAATCAATGGCTTGTCGACCACCGTTAGCATCTCTTTAGGGCTGGCCTTGGTCGCTGGCAGAAACCGGGTGCCTAAACCTGCCACAGGAAAGACTGCCTTACGAATCTTTTTCATTGAATACTCCACTCCGTATCGACTGCATTAATTTTTATGATTGTAAACGTTTCAGAAATTCAGACTCATCGAGGATCTCGATCCCCAGACTGCGCGCTTTGTCCAGTTTCGAACCTGCTGCCTCTCCCGCAACCACCCAATACGTCTTGGCAGAAACAGAACCCGAGGCCTTACCACCCGCTGCTTCAATCAATGCCTTGGCTTCATCACGGCTCAAGTTAGGCAACGTGCCGGTCAATACCACCGTCTTACCCAGTAGCGGCCCTTCTGCAACCTGCGTCGGCAGATCTTCCCAATGCATACCGGCCGCTTGCAGGCGGGCTAAAACCTCGCGGTTATGCGCCTCGGCAAAAAACGAGACGATCGAATCAGCGACCACAGGCCCCACATCCGGTACTTGCATCAGGACCGTCTGATCGGCTTGCATCAGCGCATTCATCGAGCCCAGGTAGCGGGCCAGATCTTTGGCCGTTTGCTCGCCCACATTGCGGATCCCCAGCGCATAAATCAGTCGATCCAATCTTGCCTGGCGGCTATTTTGAATCGCTGCGACCAGATTCTCGGCGGATTTATCGGCAAACCGATCCAGCGCGGTCAATTGTGCCACCGTCAAGGTGTAAAGATCGGCGGGCGAATGCACGAGCCCTGCGTCGACCAGTTGATCCACAATTTTTTCGCCCAGTCCTTCAATATCCATGGCGCGCCTCGAGGCAAAATGGCGCAAGGCTTGTTTGCGCTGGGCCGGGCAAACCAACCCACCGGTACAGCGGGCAACCGCCTCACCGGGTAGGCGTTCAATATGAGAACCACACTCCGGGCACAGAGGCGGGCAGGCCATTAACGGAAAGCGCGCGTGCCCTGCCTCGTCAACGGGTCGACGATCCGGCAATGAAGCAACCACTTCCGGGATCACATCCCCTGCCCGTCGCACCACAACCGTATCCCCAACACGGATGTCCTTACGGGCCAACTCGATAAAATTATGCAGTGTGGCGTTCGTGACCGTCACCCCGCCGACAAACACCGGTTCCAGACGGGCAACTGGCGTTACTGCCCCCGTACGGCCAATTTGCACGTCGATCGCCTCGACCCGTGACAACACCTCTTCGGCCGGGAACTTATGTGCAATCACAAAGCGTGGTGCACGGGAGACAAAGCCCAATTGCGCCTGCTGATCTCGGCGGTTCACTTTGTAAACCACCCCGTCTATGTCGTAGGGCAAGGTCGGTCGTTGCCTGCCCATGGTGTCGTAATAGCCCAGCAAACCTGCCGCCCCATGCACCACAGCCCGCGACGCTGCCACGCGAAAACCCAGCATGGCCAACCAATCGAGTACCCCGGCTTGGGTATCAGGCACCATGGCTTGATCACTGGTCTCACCGATACCATAAGCAAAAAAACTGAGCGGTCGCCGGGCAGTGATTGCCGAATCAAGCTGCCGTAAACTGCCCGCTGCCGCATTACGCGGATTAGCGAAGGTTTTCTCGCTTGCAGCCTCTTGGGCCGCATTAAGCTTGGCAAAATCTGCACGGCGAATCAGCACTTCACCGCGCACCTCGAAGCGTCCCTTGGGGGCTGGTGAATTCAGACGTAAGGGCACACTGTGAATCGTGCGCACGTTCAGCGTGACATTTTCTCCCGTGGCCCCATCCCCGCGCGTCGCACCGAGCTGAAATAGCCCATCTTCATAGACCAACGATATCGCCAGGCCGTCGAACTTGGGTTCACAGGCATAAGCAATGGGTGGGCTGTTTTCAGAAAGCGCCAACAATTCGCGACAGCGCCGATCAAAGGCCGTCACTTCTTCCGCCGTAAAGGCGTTATTGATCGAGAGCATGGGCGTCTGATGCGTCACCGTATCAAACGCTGCCAAGGGCGGCGCCCCCACGCGCTGCGTCGGTGATTCAGGACAGACTAACGTCGGATGGGCGGTCTCCAGCGACTCCAGTTCACGAAATAGCTGGTCATATTCGGCATCCGGCACTTCTGGCGCATCACATACGTAATAAGCGTACGCGTAGCGGTCAAGCAATGCGCGTAATTGAGCGGCGCGCTCAGACACCTTCAGCATGGCCGAGGTTTCCCCGGAGACTTCGGGGGCACTGAAATCAAAAGCGTCCTGCACCGCGCCAATCAGGAAAACAAACGACGTGCCAACGCAGAGCCGGGTTCAATCCCCTGGGCCTGGAGCATGGCGTTGAGGCGGATCACCTGATGCACCAGAAGCCCCATTCCCTCGTCACTCATCGTTCGTCCTGCGTCATCCACGATGTCCGCATCCAGTTCATTGGCCAATGTCCGGGCCAGATCCAGCATTTCAACCACCACCGTATCCGGTCCCAGCACGTGCGGAAAATCCAGAATCAAACTGACGAGCGAGGTGTTCGGATCTGCTTGCACCTGGAAATCAACCTGCCCCAGCAAACCCACGCGCGCATAATTGGGGAACTCGCCCGTTAGCCCAAAACGACCGGCTTCACGTGAGAGTTTTTCAAAGGCGGTCGCTGGTTCTTGTCTGGACTTGAGATTAAGGCTGATCAGCGTGTCGACGCGAACGCAAAACGCATCCAGATTGGTTGCACGATCGAGCAGCGTGGATTCAGACTCTACGGACAAGCCGGCCGAGAGCATCTGCGCCAGACTTTCCAGTGATCGAATCCATTGATGCAGCGTATCTGGGTTAACCGGGCCAAGTCGTGAAGCCAGTTGCAGACGCCCGCGTAAATTACTGACCAAGGCATCTGCCGGCAATGCCTCTGCCCGATGCCAGGCGTCACCGGAATAAAACTCCACACGCTCGAAGCGTTCAGCGCCCATTTGATTCAGCGTCTCACGAATCGAACCCGCGGTTCGGGGTTCGTAAAACCGCAAGGTTGCAATCGCATCCACCCACGACTCAACTTCAGTCAGTGCCGGTAGGGGTTCAAGGTTGGTCACAGCTTGCGTCTCAGACAGCGCTGGCTCAACGGGCTGATCCGCAGCCATTGTTGAATCCATTGCCCCGTCAGAATGATCCCAGCTGGGTTCCTGACGACCGCCCGCCGTGTCATCTGTAGTTGTCAGCGGCTCATCCGACGGTTCGGGCGCGTTTTTTTGACGGTACTTACGTTCGAGCCAACGGTTATAGACCACCACCAGCACAATGGCAAAAAGACCCAGACCCAAGAGACTCAGTTGCAGTTCGTTCATGATCAGCCCACCGTTGTTTCGCGCATTTGCAGCGCTTCTTCCATATCAACTTCTACAATGCGCGACACACCAAATTCCTGCATCGTCACACCGACCAGTTGGTTCCCCATTTCCATCGCAATCTTGTTATGGCTGATGAAAAGGAATTGCGTTTTGTCCGACATGCGCTTCACCATTTCGCAGAAGCGGATGGTATTGGCGTCATCCAGCGGCGCATCTACTTCATCGAGCAAACAGAAAGGTGCCGGGTTGAGCTGGAACAGCGAAAACACCAGGGCAATCGCCGTCAGTGTCTTTTCACCGCCAGACAGCAGATGAATCGTTGAATTCTTTTTGCCGGGTGGCTGCGCCATTACCTGAACACCCGCATCGAGAATTTCATCGCCCGTCATAATCAGGCGCGCCTCACCGCCACCAAACAACCCGGGGAACAGCGTACCGAAATGCTGATTCACGGCATCGAAAGTAGACTGCAGCAAGGTTCTGGTTTCCCGGTCGATACGACGAATCGCATTTTCCAGCGTTTCCATCGCCAACAGCAGATCTTCTGACTGGGCATCCAGATAGGTCTTGCGTTCAAGCGCTGAATTCAGTTCGACCAGCGCGGCCAGATTGACCGGCCCCATGGCTTCTATTTCACGCTGCACTCGGGTAATTGTTGCCTGCAACGGGCCCGCCTTCAGATCGGCAATACTGCCCAGCAGCACTTCAATCTGTTCCGGGCTACAACCGGCTTCAGTGAGCAAGCCCTCAAACTGTGCTGCCGCTAATTCAGCCGCCTGGTGTTTGAGTTGATGATCATTAATGCGTGCGCGCACCGGCTCGAGCTGCTGCTCCATACGCATCCGGTTTTCTTCCAGCGTACGGAGTTCGCTCGCCTTGCTTTCGGCCGCATCACGAATCTCGGCCAACGCTTGTTCTTTTTCCGTGCGTAGCGTCAGTGCCGTTTCGAGCTTTTCACGCAGCTCGTCGCCATCCGCACCTTCCAGTTCGGATTTAGCCTGTTCGGTACTGTCATCAATACGGCGGCACTCATCCACCGATAGCCGCGCCTGGTTTCTCAGGTCATCCAAACGGGTCTGGCATTCGCGACAGGAGAACTCGGCCTCTTGCACCTCACGTTCCACTTTGACCATGGCGTCCCGCGCATCGCGCAAGGCACGACTGGCTGACTCTCTCACGGAAAGACGCTCGCTTAATGACGATTGAGCAATTGCAACGGCAGACTCCAGGTTCTGTAACAGTGCATATTGCTCTTCAAGACGCGACTGTTCGGCCTGCTGCTCGGCGAGTTGCTCATCACGCCCTGCATTGAGTGCCCGCGCCCGCTCTTCGTAATGACGAACTGCCTGAGCCAGTTTTTCAAATTCAATCGCGTAACGATTTTGTTCATTCTGAGCCGCCTGCGCCTGTTGCCTGAGGCCGTCCAAGGACAAGCGAGCCGACCGCAACGCGTCTCGTGCTGCTTCCACCCGGGCGTTGGCTGCTTCAAGGGGCAAGGTCAGTGCGTCAACGCGGGCTTGTGTGGTTTCCAGCTCCTGCTGACGTTCCAGTAATCCATGGTCGCCCGCATCAGGGGCGAAAAAGGTGACACTGTAACGGTCCAGCAAATGCCCTTCCGGGGTCACGACCACGGCCCCGTCGGCTAGCTGGGATTGCAGTGCCCGTGCGTCCGCCAGTGTGGGTGCAGTCACCACGCCAGCCAGCCACCGCGACAGCACGGGCTTGATCTGGGCATCCAGACATTCGACTTGGGCCATCAGCGCCCCTGCGGCATCCGGCGCTGAAGCACCAGCCGCTTCGGGCATCAGTAACGTGAGGCGCAACGAAGGCGGCTCGGCAAAGCAGCGATCCAGTTCCGGCAAATCTTGCTGGCCGCAAGCAACGGCTTTCAGACGATCACGCAGAACCGCTTCAACCGCTACTTCCCAACCGCTGCTCACCCGAATTTTCTGCCAGAGCGCAGGGCGATCTTGCAGACCGGCTTTACGCAACCATTCCGGGAGCGAGCCCGTAGCCTGAACACGTTCCTGCAGTTGCTTCAGAGCCTGATGACGCGCCTGGGTTTGAGTAAACTCCTGATGCAAAGTACGTTGTTGTTCGTTGGCATCCTGCAAAGCCTGCTCGGCTCCCGAGAGCGATTCTTCTGCTAAGGACTGTTGCTCCTGCAACTCGGCCAATGCCATCGCAGCCGACTCACGCTGTTCGGCCAATTGCTGCATCTGATCCGCATCGGGCGGTGTCAATGCCGCTTCATCACGCTGCAAGCGCTCAATCTGTTGGGTAATGCGCGCCAAGTTACGTTCGGCATTACTACGATTGGCCTGAGCCACCTGTAAACGTTGCTCGAGTCCGGATAGTTCACCGCGGAACTGGCTGGCTTGTGCTTGCGCCTCGCGTTCCGCGTCTTCATAGGCGGGCAAGCCCTCTTGCGCTCGTTCCAGCATTTCCTGCGTCTGCGCCAGGCGCATTGCCGCGTGTTCCTGAAGCTCGGTCCAGCGCACCAGGTCTTCTTCAGCCTGAACCTGGCGCTGTTTCCAGCTCTCACGGTCTATCGTCAATTGCTGCAAACGGGCTTCCAGATTCCGGCGTGTTTCCTGACGATGACGGATATCGGCTTCAATGGTTGCAACTTCGGCATTAATACTGAAAAAGGCGCTTTGCGCGGTCTGCACCAGGTCATTTGCCGTGTAATAGGCTTCGCGCAGCGACTCGAGTTCGGCTTCAATATTACGTTGACGGGCAACGGTTTCTTCCAGCTCAATTTGCGCCGCACTCAGGCTGGCGGCAGACGTTTGTGCGTCCGTACGTCCTTCCTGCAGTTTTACCGACCACAGCTTCTGCTGTGTGCTGATCAGTTCTGCCTGTAGCCCCTGATAACGCTCGGCGACCTCTGCCTGGCTCTGCAGGCGGTTGATCTGGGTGCCCAGCTCCTGTCGGATGTCTTCCAGTCGCGCAAGATTTTCACGGGTATCCGAGATTCGGCCTTCGGTTTCCTTCCGCCGCTCTTTGTAACGGGTCACCCCAGCCGCTTCTTCAAGAAAAACCCGCAGTTCTTCCGGCTTCGCTTCAATAATGCGCGATACGGTGCCCTGGCCAATAATCGCGTAGGCGCGCGGGCCCAAACCTGTGCCCATAAACAAGTCCGTCACATCCTTGCGACGCACTTTCAAATTATTAATAAAATAGTCTGATTGGCCATTGCGCGTGAGCACACGCTTCACCGAGAGTTCGGCATACTGCGACCACTGGCCAACGGCACGGCCCAGGCTGTTATCAAATACCATCTCAACACTGGCACGCGACACCGGTTTACGCGTCGTCGTGCCGTTAAAGATCACATCCTGCATCGATTCGCCACGCAGCTCGGCGGCACGAGACTCACCCAGCACCCAGCGCACGGCATCGATAATGTTCGATTTGCCACAACCGTTAGGACCCACCACACCAATCAATTGGCCTGGAAGTTCAACGTTGGTCGGGTCAACAAAGGATTTAAAGCCGGCAAGTTTGAGCTTGGTCAGTCGCATAATAAACGGTGATGCGCCCGCTAGAGGACGAATGTTAGTGGGCAATAAGCCAAGATTAGGGCTGAACTACACCTAAAGGCTGCTTATAATATCAGTTGCAGAGAACCAGACACAGAAGAGCCCACCTTATGAGCACCCAACCGAGCAAGTCTTTAGAGACCTTCCCTAACCCGACACCTCAGCGGGATTTCACGATTCATATGGAAATCCCTGAATTTACGTGTCTTTGTCCAAAAACCGGGCAGCCGGACTTTGCCACACTGATACTGGATTACATTCCGGACCAACTGTGTGTCGAGCTGAAAAGCCTCAAACTGTACATGTGGAGCTTCCGTGACGAAGGCGCGTTTCATGAAGCGGTGACGAACCGTATCCTGGACGATCTGGTGCTAGCGACTCAGCCTCGCTTTATGCGCCTGACCGCCAAGTTTTACGTGCGCGGCGGTGTTTTCACAACGGTCATTGCCGAACACCGCAAGCAAGGCTGGCAGCAACTGCCACCGGTCACGCTGGTTGAAGTTTCCAGCCAGGCCAGCACACGCGGTTAAGCATCGTAACCTTTACTCTGAACCAGGAGCACCGTATGCGCAAAAATATCCTCACCGCCCTCGGTTTTGCCTTAGTGCTTCTGGCGAGTGGCCCGTCGCAGGCAGCCAATATGGGATTCATGGCGGATCAGGCCATGTCTCGCTTTACCGATCAGGATGCTGAGCTCTTTAATCAGGCCGCCGGTAAAGCCCTCATGGGCAAGGAAGGGACTGAAATCAAATGGAGCAACCCGGCCACAGGCGCTTTTGGTACCCTGACCCCCTACCCGGATCCGGAAAAAAATGCGGATTGCCGCGTCATTCACATGGTCAATATTGCCGAAAACGTTAAAAGCGCCGGCTACTATCGATTCTGCAAAAGCGCCGACGGCACCTGGCCCCCCGTGATGCCGCCGCGTAAATCACCGGCCAAGTAAGCAAAACTCTGGGTCAGCCTGGGGCACGCCTCAGCCGCTGTACCCAGATCAAAAGCCCCACCAAACCGATGGCGGCCAGTACCGTTGACCCCAAGACCGCGCTCCAGAAGCCGGCTGCGCCCATTGGCGCAATTGACAGCATGGGTAGGCCGTAGAAAGCCAATTGGTACCCGCCCCATAGGCCAATCAGCCAAAACGCCGTCAAATGAATGCCCAGGGGCAACAAAGTCACGTGATAGCCCCGCAGTGCAAAGGCGGCAAGGGTCTGTGCCGCGTCAAATAGTTGGTAGGCCGCCACAAAACCAACCAGGCCAATCGCGACCGCCTGCACATTCTCGTCCGGGCTACCCAGCCAGGCCAGAACGCTGCGAAATTCCCACAGCAGCACAGCCAAAATGCCCGAGCCGACGCAGGCCACCCAGAAGGCGCTCCGCGCCATGACGCGCGCCTCGGCATCACGATCAGCCCCCGCCGATTGCCCCACTAAGGCCGCCGTCGCCGTTCCAATCGCCAACGGAAACATGTAAACCATGGCCGATAGGTTGGCCACAATTCGGTGACCCGAAAGCACCTCGGGCCCCAGGCGGGCAATAAATATGGCCATCACCGTAAAGGCTGTGATTTCCACAAAATAAGACAGCCCCATGGGCAGCCCCACGCGCAGCAACTGCACCAGTGATTTCCAATCAGGCCCAGACCAACGCGCATTTTTCAACAGATTCCGGTAGACCGGGCTCTTGCAGAGCACCACCACGCCAGCGCCACACACCAGCCAAGCCAGAATCGCCTGAGAGAGCGCTGCGCCGCTTGCACCGAGTCCCACCCCCAACGTGAGCGTGCCGATCGTCAGGCTATCAACGAGCACTGGCGCCATCAGCGCATGACCCGTCGTTTGCCCGAGGCTCAACCACATGAGTGGCCGCGTCTGACCAACCCCACCAGCAATGGCATGGAATGCACGATAGCCCAAAGAGGCGGGCAACGAAAACGCCAGAATAAACAGGTAGTCTCTGGTTAAAGCTTCGACCGCTGGCGTTAGCTCGGCCAGTGCAATCATCCACCCGGGGAAAAACAACACCAGATCGCCGAACACCGCCAGCAGCAGCACCAGCCAGAAGGCCTGAAAAATAAGTTTTCCGGCGGCGGCCGCATCCCCGCGACCGATCTGATGGGCAACGCCCGGCAACAGCGCTTGCACCACGCCAGACAATGCCAACGCCAACGAGACATAAATACTGGCGCCCACGGCCAAAGCCGCCAGGTTATCGGTATTGGACCGCCCCACCACCACCGTATCAATCGCCATCATGCCAATGGTCGCCAGCTGGGCAATCAATACCGGCCAGGCCAGACGGCCTAAGCGTACGAAGGGGGTTCGGTCCATCAATCAGGCGTTATCGATATAGCGGGTGCTATCAAACATGCGCACCAACGCCGGACGATAGACCACCATCACCGTCAATAACATCCCGGTCAGCCATGCCTCCGAGAAGGCGACCAGCAACCAATAAGCGGCATAGTCTTCCAGCAAGGGCCCCCAGGGATAAAGCTGCGTCAGCCAGAGCGTCAGGGTAAGTAACCAGCCGGTCGAAACGACCACCGCAGCGCCGCCAAAGAAACCACCCACAAAAATAAAGACAAAAAGGTTCGAAGGCAGGCGATCGACCAGATACGCCACCAGCCGACTGATCGCCACCGGCCACAACACCAGAATGCAGGCATTAAGCCCCAGCGTGCGCCAATCGCCCGCCGCCGTAAACTGGGCAAGCAGCAGCGTAGCGGTTAATGGTAATAGCGCCAGACGGTAGCCAAAAACCAGGGTGCACAACGTAGCGCCCAGCAGATGCAGACTCAATCCCGGTAGCACGGTGGCACGAATATGCCAAAGCACCATCAGCGATAAGGTCGCAATCAGCAACGCCGGCCAACGGATCCGGATATCGGACAGCAGCCCCTTAACGGAACCCAGGCACCCCAAATAGCACCAGCTGGCGATTAAAAAACCCGTCACCCACCAGGCAGGATCCATCGCATCCGAGTGGATCATCGCCTTGTAGCGCGAATACGCAACTGGAATCCGGCCTCTTCCCAAATACCCGTTTCGTCACGCAATGCCGCCATGGTCATGGGGTTTGCTTCTAACCAGTTAGCCGGCAGCTGCAATGTAAAACCGTTAACGGTCTCCGAGGCATGCAACTCAGGCACCCCCGATTCCAAACGCGAGCGATGCAAAATCACTGCCAGGCGCAGGGCCAGAATCTGGCGCCAGGCCATATCCTCACGCGCCAGACCATCTACCTTGTTGAGTTTGCCGCGGTGACAAAGCACCAACAAGGCCAAACGCGCCTGATCCATCCGCGAAAACCCCGGCATATCGGCATAGCCCAGGATGTAGGCACCATGCTTATGGTAGCCACTGTGCGCAATCGACAAACCGACTTCATGCAGACTGGCCGCCCAGCGCACAAACTGAATGTCCCGCTCACGTTCTTCCAAGCTACGTAGCTTCAGCCCCATCAGGTCTGAGAAAATTTCTACAGCGGTCTTGCTCACGTTCTTGGCCTGCACGGACTCCACCTGATAGCGCCGCTGAAAGTGGCCCACCGTCGCCGTACGCATGTCGTGATGATGAAAACGACCGAGCAAGTCGTACAGCACGCCCAGACGCAAGGCGCCATCGGCATAGGTCACCTGCTGAATGCCCAAGGTATCCAGAATCGCCGTCATGATTGCAATGCCACCCGGCAACACAGGAATACGATCTGCTTTCACCCCTTGCAATGGCAAGGCATCGATCCGCTTGTAACGAATCATCAATGCGCACAGTCGATCCAGACCGATCCGCGTAATCCCGGTCATGCCTTTAGGATTCAGGTCATTTTGTTCCAAAATTTCGGCGATCGCATTGGCGGTGCCGGATGAACCAATAGCCTCACCCCATCCGGTCTGCTGATAAGCGTGCGCGATCAGCGCCACTTCTTTAGCTGCGGCCATCTGCGCCTCGCGCAAACGTCGACGATCGATCAACCCATCCGGAAAATAACGCAGCGAATAACTCACACACCCCATGAACAAAGATTCGAGTTTCAGGGGTTTCATCCCGGCGCCGATAATGAACTCCGTCGACCCCCCGCCAATGTCGAACACCAGACGCTGCTGATCAGAGGCCGGCAGTGAATGCACGGCCCCGATATAAATCAGGCGCGCTTCTTCGCGTCCTGCAATGATTTCAATCGGAAATCCGAGTGCCGTTTCAGCCTGCAACAAAAAACTCGTCGCATTTTTGGCCACGCGTAGTGCATTGGTGGCCACCGCACGTACGGCATCTTGCGGCAAACCGCGCAAACGCTCCCCAAAGCGCGCGAGTGCAATCAGCGCGCGCTCCTGCGACGCCTGGTCCAGACTTTTATCAGGCAGCAATCCTGAAGCCAAGCGCACCGGATCCTTGAGAGAATCCAGGGTGTAAATCTGATCATCGACAACGCGCCCCACCTCTAACCGGAAGCTGTTGGAGCCCAAATCTACCGCAGCGATTGATTCATACTGCATCAAAAATCCTCACGTATCCGGAACCACCGGATTTAAAGCGTCATTTTACCTGACCGCACCGCAGCAAACGTGCTTCTATCCCCACAGATTGTTTTCATCATGCCGTCATCAATCATCACTGAGAACAACAAAGATCGACTCGATCTTTTGATAACGATCAAACAAAAAAGGCGCATCCGAGGATGCGCCTTGCTTCATGCCTAAAAAAACCGTTCAGGAATAGTAATCCGGAATAATCATTTCATCCGGCACCGGATGCCGCACGTAATCCGGATTGTGCTTACGTTCAGGCAGAATCACTTCTTCGTGAATAATATCTTCGTAGGGCACGAGCGACAGCAGATGGCGAATACAATTCAGGCGCGCCGCCTTCTTGTCGTTACCCGGCACGACCCACCAGGGCGCTTCACTGATGTTCGTCTTGTTCAGCATTTTTTCTTTGGCGTGGGTATAGTCCTCCCAACGCACACGAGACTGCAAATCCATCGGGCTTAGCTTCCACTGTTTCAGTGGATCATTGATCCGACTGAGAAAGCGAATGTGCTGCTCGTCGTCGTTAATCGAGAACCAGTACTTCACCAGCTTGATCCCTGAACGAACCAGCATGCGTTCAAATTCTGGTGTGGAGCGGAAAAACTCTTTGTAGTCGTCATCCGAACAAAAACCCATCACGCGCTCGACACCGGCACGGTTATACCAACTGCGATCAAACAATACGATCTCGCCCGCCGCTGGAAAATGGGGCACGTAGCGCTGAAAATACCACTGTGTTTTTTCGCGGTCGCTGGGTGCCGGCAAGGCAACCGTTCTCACCACCCGCGGATTCAGGCGCTGAGTGATCCGCTTGATCACGCCCCCTTTACCTGCCGCATCACGACCTTCAAACAGGATAATCATGCGGTAACCGGTGTGCGCCACCCAATCCTGCAACTTGACGAGCTCACCTTGCAGTCGCAATAACTCACGAAAGTACTGTCGACGTTTTGCAGTGGCTGCGGCCATATCACCCGGTGATGCATGCACAATCTCGTCGAAGCGCTGATCATCCAACTCCATCTCCAGCTCTTCGTCGTAACTATCCAGCAGCTCTCTTTCAAGCCGATGATGTAAATCAGCGATTGAAGCAGCCTGTACTTCCTGTTCAGTGATTTTGTGTTTTTCTTTACTTTTTGTCATCGCATTATTCCCTGTCTGGCTTCGCCACTCATAGACAAAGCATCTCGAAAATTCCAGAATGTCGAATCTACTCTTCAACGACGACAGTATTATTAATTTTTTATTACAAGTGCTGTCCCCTAAACGGCTATACCTATGCACGCATCGTCCATGAATCTTCCTGCCAGCCACTTTCTGAATCGGGAATTGGGACTCATCGCATTTAATCGTCGCGTTTTAGCTCAAGCGCAAGACGAACGCGTACCCCTGCTGGAGCGCTTATTCTTTTTGTGCATCGTCTCATCCAACTTGGATGAGTTCTTTGAAATCCGCATGGCCGGGCTTAAAGAACAGATTAAAGGGCACAGTAAAACCAGAACAACCGACGGCCTGTTGCCGCAAGAGGCTTACGATCAAGTGTCTGCCGCAGTTCACCGTCTGGTCGCTGATCAGTATCGCGAACTCAATAACACGCTGCTACCGGCGGCTGCGAGCGAAGGCATCCGATTCTTACGTCGCTCGCAATGGACCGATGCACAACGAGAATGGATTCGCGACTACTTCTTCCGCGAAGTCATGCCCGTGCTGACCCCGATTGGACTCGACCCCTCGCATCCTTTCCCACGTATTTACAACAAAAGCCTGAACTTTATCGTTGAGCTTGAAGGGCGAGATGCCTTTGGTCGCAGTTCAGGCATTGCCATCGTGCAAGCCCCGCGCGTTTTACCGCGCATCATTCGCTTGCCGGAAGCACTGGCACCAGAATCAGCGTATAGCTTTATCTTCCTATCGTCGATTGTTCATGCGTTCGTCGGCGAGCTGTTCAGTGGCATGACGGTGCAAGGCTGCTACCAGTTCCGCGTGACCCGAAACTCTGATCTGTTCGTGGATGAGGAAGAAGTCAAAAATCTGCGCGCCAAAATTCAGGGGGAGTTGCCACAACGTAACTTTGGCGATGCGGTCCGGCTGGAGGTCGCTGAAAACACCTCCCCGGCCATGATCGAATTTCTGCTCACCCAGTTCGGTCTTGAAGAGAAAGATCTGTACCGTGTTGAAGGCCCCGTTAATCTGGTGCGACTGATGCAAGTACCCAGCTGGGTGGATCGTCCGGATTTGAAGTTTCCGACCTTTGTGCCCGGTGAAGTGAAGCGCCTGGAAAAGGGTAAGAACATCTTCAACGTCATCCGCAAAGGCGACGTTCTGCTCTATCACCCGTACCAGCGCTTTACCCCAGTCATTCAACTCCTGGAGTCCGCCGCGACCGATCCGCAAGTGGTCGCCATCAAGATGACGGTTTACCGTACTGGCACTGACTCGGTACTGATGAATTCACTCATCCGCGCTGCCCAGAACGGTAAAGAAGTGACTGTGGTCGTTGAGCTTTTGGCCCGTTTTGATGAAGAAACCAACGTCAGCTGGGCCACCAAACTTGAAGAAGTCGGCGCCCACGTGGTGTACGGTGTCGTCGGCTATAAAACCCATGCCAAAGCCCTGCTCATTCTGCGTCGGGAAGAAGACGAGCGCGGCACGCCCATGTTGCGGCGTTATGTGCATCTGGGCACCGGCAACTATCATCCGCGCACGGCACGCCTCTATACCGACTTCGGCCTGCTCACCTGCAACGAATCCATCGGCATGGATGTTTCCGAGGTCTTCAAACAGCTCACCGGCCTGGGCCGCGCGCAGGCTCTGCACTATCTCTGGCAGGCACCCTTTACGCTCAGCGCCAACATGATGAAGGCCATTGAGGGGGAAAAGCACGCCGCCGAAGCGGGCCGCAAAGGCCGCATCGTTGCCAAGATGAACTCGTTGCTCGAACCGCAGATCATCGAAGCGCTGTATGCCGCCAGCCAGGCGGGTGTTGAAATTGACCTGATTGTCCGTGGCGTCTGCGCCCTCCGCCCAGGCGTGCCCGGTTTATCCGACAACATCAAGGTGCGTTCTGTGATCGGCCGTTTTCTGGAACACACACGCGTCTTTTATTTCTACG
>JACCEC010567701.1_pt1 | contig 38892 bp, 4 predicted proteins | sample 7450121 | NCBI WGS metagenome assembly JACCEC01 (sample SAMN15323455, study PRJNA562643) | freshwater metagenome | isolation source: river surface water | place: USA:Blue River Watershed | collected 2017-08-18 | reverse complement strand
GCGCCTTCCTCTGGCTTGCGCCCAGCCTCGCCACCTCCGGCAGCTGCGCTTGAACCACCGGCAGGTGAACCCCCGATGCCTCCGGCGGCAGCCGAAGCAGCACCGGCTGCGGCAGCCGCGGCAGCCGCTGCTGCAGCAACTGCAGCTGCCAAAGTAACCGCAGTGGTTGCGGTGTCGATGGCTGCGGCAATAGCCTCAGGGCTGCCGGTTGGGTCAAATGGGACTGGCGGTGTGTCGTCGTCTCCGGTGGCACCAATAGCTGGGTTTGGCACCGGTGCCCCAGGTTCAACTGGCGCGGTTGGGTCTACCGGGGCCGGTGCAGCGGTTGGTTCGCTGGTAGGTGCCTCAGTAGGAGCCTGGGTAGGTGCACCGGTTGGAGCCGGAGCCGGTGCCTGAGTTGGCGCCGGTGTTGGCTTGGTAGTTGGCTTTGGCTTAGGCGGAGTGGTCGGCGCCGGAGTTGGCGGCGGGGTCACAATCGGTGCTGCTGCAGCCGGCGGAGCTGGGTCAGGAATCGTGGTGACCGGAACGGTTGAAGCTACCGAGGTACCAACCGAGTTGCTTGCAGTAACCGCAACGTTGTAGGTGGTGCCGTACTTCAGGGTTGGCATCACACAGGTGTTTGGACGAACGGTTTCACAAACCACAACGTTGTTCACGGTCAAGGTGTACTTGGTGATGGTTGCGCCACCATCGAAGGTTGACGCACCCCATGAAACTGTCAACTTGCTGATGGCATCGGCAACCGCAGACAAACGAGTAGGTGCACCAGGGGCAACCTTTGGAGTCTGAATTGCAGACGCGGTGTTGGCGGTTGACTCGGTGCTGGCCTGATCGGTTACGGTGACCACCTTGAATTCAAGTGGGGCTGGTCCGGAACTTGGAGCAGAGGTTGGAGCCGGTGTGACATTTGCGGCAGACACAGGTGCATAAGTTGTAACCGCTGGCGACATGTTTGATCCACCGCTGATCATTCTCATTGATGCCATGCGCATGGTTGGCACACCGATGCCCGCGTAAGAAATTGGAGCGCTGTAAGAAACGGCGGCAACGCGTGCGACGCGAGCTACCTGGGCAGTAACAACAGGCTCAGGCACAACCGGTGCAACATACCCTGGCAACTGTGATGCGGTCAATGTAACTTCAGTCCTTGAGACGCTGCTGCTGATGGTTGCATCTGGAGTTTGGTCGTACGAACCGTTCTTCTCTTTCACGAAGACGTCATACTTTTGGAACTCACCGATCAAGGCATCTGGCTCATTCCAGTCAAGTCGGAAGCCACCGTCGTTGGTTGGAATTGCAATCAGCGCGGTTACCGCCATCAAGGATGGAGCTGGTGTGAACGAAGGTGACGCGGCTGACTTGTCTCCGGCGCCAACCTCGGTAACCGCGGCAACAGTTATCGTGTAGGCCACGTCGTTGGTTAGGCCGTACAAAGTACATGAGTTCAAGCCTGAGTTATCTGGCACACAGGCCGAGGTCTCAACCGCGGCACCAACTGTTGGGGTAGCAATCATCTGGTAGGCAACAATCTCGGCACCACCGTTGAATGACGGGGTGGTAAAGGTAGCTGTGACCGCACGGTTTGAGCCTGAGATTGAGGTGATGAAAGGCGCACCGGCACGTGAGGCAAAGACCTTGAAGGTGTTGTAAACGGTTGAGGCAACCTCGTATGAGCCGGCTGCGGCAGCGTTGGCGGCCACCTTACATTCACCGGCCATCTTGATAGCCAGGGTTCCATCGTCATCAATTGAACAGACGCTGGTGGTGCTTGATGTGAATGTCACGGTCTGACCAGCGTTGGTGGTGGCGTTCAAAATAACGTTGGCATCACCAATTTGCGCATTTGGAAGCTGCGCAAAGTTGATGGTCTGGTTCAAGTAGCCGACCTTAATGGTCTGCACAATCGAGGTTGCAGCTAGGTAGTTATCGGTAGCGCCGGCAGATGCAGTGACCACACAATCGCCCTCACCCACGAAGGTAATTTGGTTGCCGTCAATCAGACAGTTGTCGAACGAGTCGGCGGCGATGCTGTAGGTGACCGTGGCATCACCGTTTGTCACTGCTTCAATCTCGTAACCAAATGCGGCGTTAGGGTTTGGTGCCGGTGCCAGCGGATCGTTGCTTGGCGCAGGTTCAACGATTGGGTACATCGGAATCACAGAGGTGAAGCGCAGTGTCTGAGATTCCTTAGTTACAGTGACCTGAGTCTGTGAAATTGAGCTGGCGTTGTAGTTAGTTGACGCAGCCTTTTGCGCAGAAACGGAACAGGTTCCCGGCGCCAACGCGGTGACTCTCCACACCGATGCCGAAACGGCCACGTCACAAATCTCGTCTCCGGTGACTAGGTCGTAAACAACTTCGCCGGTTCCGGCACCACCAACTGAGTGCAGCTCAACAGCCTCGCCGACCTTGAGCGCACGAACGCTAGAGATTTCAAGCGCAGGCTGGTTGGCCTTGGTCACGGTCACGTTGATGCTTGATGATTCTTCATTGAAGTTTGCGTTGCCGGCGCGAGTCACAGTTACCAAACAGCTTGAGCCAACGTCACCTGAGAACAAGGTGCCGCCAACTTCACGACATTCACCAACGGTTTCGAAAATCAACGGTGTGCTTGGTAGATCTGCGATACCCGATGCCGACTGGGTCACATCAAGTTCAAGCTTGGTACCGAACACCATTGAGGTTGAGTTGTTGAAGACCAGGTTGGTTTGATCAGCCTTGGCAATCACGAAGCTTGAGGTGATGCTGTTGGCCAACCAGAAGCCATTGTCGGCAACGCTCATGGTGATCTCACAGGTACCGGCACCCTTGATGGTTGCCACCGCGGTCGAAGAGTTAACGGTACAGACTGTGGTGTCAGCCGAGCTGAATACTGGCGTTCCGTTAGGGTCCTCAACCGTCTTGGTGCTGGTGCTTACGGTGGCGTCCTTGACGTAGCTGGTGTTGCCATAGGCAAGGGCTAGGTCGGCGCTCTTGTAAACCTTGAGGCCGGTCTCTGTGTAAGAGGCCACCTGGCCGCCAACCGCGAAGGTCACGTCGTAGCCGGTGCCAGGGAAGCCAGACAGAATCAGTCCGTTGAACTGAACCAGGCCGTTGATTGAGGTTGCGGTGACGTTTCCGCTTAGCGCGCCCTTGCCATCGGTGGCATTTACGGTTGCGGTGACCACGGTGCCGTTGTTGTCGTAGGCCAAGTTGCCGAAGCGGTCAACCAAGCGGAATGAAGGCTGTCGTGGCATCACGGTGCCGCTGCGGTTTACGGTTGCGGTGACCGATGCCTCAAGTGCGGCCGGCACACCAGGTGCAACGGTGAACTCGCTAGACAGTACGTTGCTGAAGTTGGTTGCCGCAAATACCAGCTTGTACTTATTTAGCGGACCAGGTGTTCCGGTGAATTCAACACCGGTGAAAGTGACGACACCGGCAACTGCAGTTGCGCTTGTCACACCATCAACTGAGCTGGTGCCGCTGCCACTGGTTGTGGTACTTGTGACAGAAATCTGAGTGGTGTTGTCGTTCTTTACCAAGAAGCCGTTGCGGTCAACAATCTTCAACACCGGCTGAGTGGTTAGGTCATCACCGGTGCGGCCAACCACAGGCTGAGTGGTCAAGACAAATGATGTTGCCTCATCGTTGATCAAGTTGAATTCGTTTGAATCAACTTCAAGTGTGTAGGCATCGCGAGCTGCAACCGGTGGCACCGCACTTGGGTCGGCGGTGACCGCAGGAATGGTTGCGGTGAAGACAAACTTGTGAACGTCATCTGGTGAACCAAAGGCGGCCAAGCCAGAAACCGAGTCTTCGCTAAATTCAATTCGACCATCGCGAACCGGTGTGCCGTTGACAATCTTTTCGTCACAGGCAATCTTGCTTGCGTTGTTCGAAACGATAGTTGTGGCGCTGGTCTTACCGGCTACGGTCACGCAAATGTTTCCGGCGTTGGTCACGATGTTGTTGTAACCGTCGTAGACCGTAATCACCGGAGCCTGGTCAAGTACCTTGCCGGTGATGGCACCAATCACCTGAGTGGTCACACCGATGTGGTGTGGCGCAGCCGCAGAAACCTGAACCGGAGTGGTTGCGGTTCCAAGAATTGCACTTGGTGCCTCAATCTCAAATGTGAATGAGTAACCGGTGCCCGGTTTACCAATCAGCGTGACGTGTTCGTAGCTCACGATTCCGTTGGCAAAGGTGATCTTGTTGCCGTTTGGCAAGATGTTGCCGTCGGCATCGCGGACCTCAATTGAGCCAGCGCTTGGTCCGGTGTTTGGAGTCACACCCATAACCATGGTTAGCGGTGCGTGGGTGGTGACCGGGTTGTTCCAACGGTCAAGCAACTTCACAACCGGAGCGGTGGTTAGCTCTTGACCGGTCTCACGGGCCACAGCCTGGGTGGCCACCTCTAGCTTGTATGGGTCGCCGGCAATCACGCGAAGGGCGGCGGTTGCCGGAGTCTCAAAGGCCGAGCCCTCAAGGGTGAACTTAAGGGTGTAATCCTCGTTGACGCTTCCGGCCAGGGTTAGCTCTGTGAATCGGGCCACACCGGCGCTTACCTGAATGCGCTTCTTGTCGTTTAGCTCACCGGCAACCAGGTTGGTCGATGCAATCGAGGCAACCATATAGGTAGTGGTGTGGTTAGTGACCAGGTTGCCATAGGCATCGCGAATCGAAACAAATGGTGCGGTGGTAAATACTGCGCCAGACTTTTGACCTGCAACCGGATCTTGAGTAATCGCAACCGATGCCGGTGAACCGTGAGTCACTGAGAACGCATCTGAAACGGTAGCCGGCTGAGTGCTCTGACCATTTTGCAAACTGAACTTCAACTTGTACTGCTGCGCAGGAACACCAATCACCTTGAGCGTTGCAAAGTCGGCCACACCGGATGCGGTGTTGACGCTTGCGGTTGCAGCAACAACTTCTTGCAGCGCGGTTCCGCTTGGAGTTAGGCCATCGCTGGCGTTAACCAGCTGGGCGATCATTGGTGTTGAAGCGTAGCCGGTGACAACGTTGCCGCTGGCGTCAAGCAACTTAACCACTGGAGTGGTGTTCAGCACATCGCCGGTTGCGCTACCCGATGAAGGCTGAGTGACAACAGAGATTCTGTCTAGGTCACCGTGCGCCAACGAGATGCGCTGAGTTGTGCTGTAGGTAAATGGTGTGAGGCCTGGGCGATCAACAGAGACGTTGTAGGTAATTGTGTAATCACCAATCAGACCGGCAAGACCCGCGCTGACCATATCAAGTTGACCACTTGAAGTTGTGAAAGGTCCACCGATGATGGTTCCGTTTGATCCGTCATCGTTAGCTGCAGTTGCCGTGATGGTTGCTGGCGCGTTTACGAAGTTTCCGCTGAAGTCGGTGATTTCAACCTTTGGCGAAGTTGTGAACGGTTTGTTCGCGGCGGCACCGGCAGCGTCGCGAGTCACACTGACCGCAGAGGCGGCGGCAGGTGAAAGGTTAATTGCCGAGGTCTCTTCTGAACTAAAGCTTGAACCCACAGAGAAGGTCAACTTGTAGTTCATTGGGTCGTTGCTGCCAGGTGCGGCCTTGACCTTTCCAGATAGCTTCAGGCCGGTAAAGCGAACCACACCGTTTGAGGCCTGAGCCGTGGTGATACCCGATAGCGAACCGTTGTTTCCAGAGGTAATCGCGGCGGTCACGTAGGTGGTTGAGTCGTTGACCATTGGGTAGCCGAAGCGGTCAGTCAGGCTAACCACCGGAGCGGTAGGCAATAGCTCACCGTTTACGCCACCAACCGGCTGGGTGGTAATGCTGATTGCGGCGGCATCGTTGGCGGTGAAGATCAGGTCGCTAGATGTAATCGGTACAGTGCTGCCGGCCAGGGTGGCGGTGAATTGAATTGCATAGGTGTTGCCCGGCGCACCCTTGACCCGCAGGCTGCTGAAGCGCGCAACACCATTGACCGCGGCCTGGGTTGGTGCGCTGCTAAGGGTTGCGTAACTTGAGTTTAGGAACACGCCATCGGTTGGTGCTGGTGCGCCAGCAACCGGTGTGCGCACGCCAACCACAACCGCTGAAACCACGGTGCTGCTGTCGTTGGTGACTAGGTTGCCATCTGCGTCAATCAACTTAACCGCAGGCTGAGTTGAAAGCACATCACCGGTCTTGCCACCAGCTGGTTGAGTTGCCATTGACATGGATGTTGCAACACCCGAAGTCAAAGTAATGGTGTGTGAAGTTGTGGCCGCTGGGTAAGCGTTGTTTGCACCGGCTGCGATTTCGTAGCGCAAGGTGTAGGTGCCGATGGTTCCGCTGATCACCAGTGGGTCAAGAGTGCCGCCGGCATCGGCGATACCAAAGTCGGCAAGACCATTTGTGGTGACGCGAGTTAGGTCACCAGAAAGCGTTGCATCAGTGGTTGGGTTGCCGTCGGCATCAAGCAAGCTCACTGTGACAACCGGGTTGGCATCAACCAAGTTGTTCGAGCTGTCGAGAACTCTAATCACCGGCGCGGTTGCCACCGCAATTCGTGAACGTGCACCCGATGCTGCGGTGCCAACCGAAAGACTGTTTGGTGCACCGGCAAGAATTGTGACGTTCATTGGTGCCGGTGCAGTCAAGGTGATACCGCTTGAGACCGCACTGAAGGTTATGCCGTAGGTGCCCGGTATTCCAGAAATCTTTAGGTTGCTAAAGGTTGCGACACCATTTACCGCAGTCACGATGCCACCCGATAGCGTGCCCGAGCTTCCGTTTGCAGAAATGGTTGCGGTCACCACGGTTGAGGTATCGGTGTTGACCTTGTAGCCGAACTGGTCGCGAATCTCAAAAGTTGGCGCAGGGTTCATGGCCACCGCGGTTTGAGTGTTTGGCAGTGAACCGCTAGTTATCACGAACTGGGCAGGTGCGCCTGGAATGATCTCGAAGGCGTTGGTGTAGACAGAGTTGATTGTGATTGCGCCATCGACCAAGCGAACCTTTAGGCGGTAGCTGGCTGGAACGTTGTCAAAACTCATGCCGATCAGCGAGACCTCACCAAGCACCGCGGTGAACTGGGTAGGTGTGCTGTCGCCCAGGGTGCGAATCACGGTTGAGGTGTTGGCGGCAGCCACCAGGTCAACCTCAACCTTGGCGGTTGAGTTGGTGTCTACCTTGTTGCCGAAGATGTCGAATAGTTCAAAGACCGGAACCGGTGCAAAGACTGAGCCTGCGGCAACCTGAGCCTGCGGCTGGCCACCAGACTTGACTCTAACAATCGCGGCCGCACCGTGGGTGACGGTGATGCTCTGCGAGCGGCTTAGTGAAACGCTGGCGCTGGTAGTTGATGCGTAGGCAATTGTGTAGCTGCCAACCTCACCCTTCAGGCCAAAGCCTGCACCGGTCACGGTGCTGAAGTCGGCAACACCACCGATGGCGTTGATGGTGATGGTGCGATCACCAGGAATTGCGCTGTTGTTCAACCAGGCGATCTTGTTGTCACTGATGGTTGCGGTTACCGCGGCGGTCGCGTCGTTGTGGTTGACTCCCCCGCTGGTGAAGTTTTCTTCAACTAGGTTGTCTTGCGCGTCAAGAATTCGGATGACTGCAGCAGTTGTGAATGCAGAACCCGATACCGCGCCCGCAGCTGCGCGCAAAGTCATCTTGGCGGCGATACCGTGCTTCAACTGAACCGCTGATGTTGTCTCTAGTTCAAAGCCGTCAACATCAGCTCCTGCGTTTACCGCCTTGAACTTGAGTGTGTAGTTTCCAGCAGGACCGGTTAGCTTCACATCGGTGAAGGTTGCCACACCTGTGGTTGCGTCAGAGTAGACATCGGTGGCGGCAATTGTTAATCCGCTTGGTGCGTTGACGATTGAGGCTTGAATCTTGGTGCCGTTATCGCGAACCGCGTTGTTGAATTCGTCTTGAACCTCAATCACCGGTTGTGTGGTCAGCGCAATGTTGCTGCGCGCTCCGGTTGGCTGAGTTACCCAAGCAAGGTGGTGCGGTGCACCAGGAACAATTTCAAATGCGCTTGAGGTGAAGAAGCGGTCATCGGTGGTGCCACCAACCAGCTCGTACTTCAAGGTGTAGCCGGTCTTTGGCAGTTCAACAAAGTTCAAACCGTTGAAGGTGATCACACCGTTGATTGCCTTGATTGCGCTTGAGGCATTTCGCACCACGGTGCCGGTTGCGGTTGGCACCAACAGGCGAACGGTTGCGGTTGCGTCGTTTTCTGTGGTGATGTGGTTGCCCCACTGGTCCAGCACCTTGACGGCCGGGTTAGTGGTGAAGTCACTGCCGGTAGCCACCGATGTCGCCGGAGCCACGTGCTCAGACAACTTATATGCGGAACCGGCGGTCACGGTCAGCGGCTGGGTGTCGCTGATGTTGGTGCCGCGAATCTTGAAAGTCAGCACGTAATCGTCGGCGGTACCAGTTAGGCCAAGGCGCTGGTCGGAATCGGTGTGGAATCTGGTGACACCGGCCGAGGCTACGCCAGAGCTCCGGCTATTCATGAAGCCCAAGTTGTTGCCGCCGTTGTGAGTGACGTCAATGGTCAGCGCGGCCTCGCTGCCGGTGTCAACCAGGTTGCCCTGGTCGTCAAGAATGTGAACCACCGGTTGAGTAGTAAATAGGAATCCAGCCTTGGCTCCGGCGGCAGGTGTGACTACCTTGACGGCCGCGGCATAACCGTGGGTCAAAGCAAATGCATCTGAGTCAATAGTCTTGGTGTCAATCGCTGCAGAGCTTGAGTTCAAACTCTCGGCAGTGAAGCGCAACTTGTAGTTGCCCTTCTTGGCGGCCAGGGTGACGTCGTTGAAAGTGACCAAACCGGTGCTGCGATCAACGGTCACGCTGGTGGCGCTGAAGACATCGGTGTTGGCTGCGTTAATTAGTTCGGCCTTTACGCGAATCGATGAGTCGTCGTAAACGGTGTAGCCATACTGGTCGACAACCTTCAGCACCGGCTGGGTGGTCATGGTGATGCCGCTCTTGGCACCCGATGGCTGAGTCACGAATTCAAGGTGGTGCGCTGGTGCGTGCTTAATTTCAAGTGCGTTTGAAAGCACGGCGTCGCCAACCGCGGTTGAGCCATCGGTGCGAGTGAACTTCAGGCGGTAACCGGTGTTAGGTGTGGTGACAAAGTTGAGGCCGTTGAATGTGACCACACCGTTGACCGCAGAAACATTTGCCGAGGTGGTGACCGTGCTGTCATTTGCGGTTACCAAGCTCACGCGCGCGGTGGTTACGTTGTCGGTGGTGATGTGGTTACCGGCGGCGTCGCGCACCCAAAGAATAGGTGCGGTGGTTAGGTTCACACCGGCAACTACGCTGCTCTGAATTGAACCGGCATTTTCAAGTGTGATTGCCGCAGGAGCACCAGGGGTGATCTGGATTATCTGGCTGATCACGCTGAATAGGCCATCGATGCTTGCGTTGTAAGTAATTCGGTAGTGGCCGACGGTTCCGCTCAAACCAATCGCCTGGTTTACGCCGCCAACGGTAGTGCCGTAGTTTCCAACACCGGCAACCGCTGCCACGGCGGTGCGGCCGCCAACAAAGGTTGCGTTAGCGCGGGTCACACCGGTGGTGGTTCCGTTTGCGTTCACAGCTTCAACGCTGGCAATAATGTTTGCGGTGGTGTTGACCGTGTTACCGCTGATGTCCTGAACGGTCACCTTTGGCTGAGTGGCAAACACTGCACCGCTTGATGCGCCAACCGCTGGCTCAGTCAGGTCAAGCTGGTAGGCAACACCAGGGGTTACTGCAATGCTGTCGCTGTCGATGCTGATGCCATCGATTGGTCTGCCGGCGTTGGTGGCGGTGAACTTCAAGACGTAGTTGGCAACCTTAGCGCGCAGCACCAAATTGCTTAAGGTTGCGTATCCGCCAGATGAGGTCGCGGTGGTTCCAGTAATAGATGTAACCTCACCGCCGGTTGATTTGCTCTTAACCGATGCGGTGATTGTGGTTGCAACGGAGTCATCGGTGACGATGTTTCCGTAGGCATCTTTCACAACCAACTGAATTGCGCCAGCGGCAACAGACAACATTGAGGTGTTGTTTATGTAGCTAGAAGCTGGCTTGTTGTTTGAGTTTGACCAGTCAAGAACAGCAGGTGCACCGGCCTTGATTTCAAATGTTCCTGAAACCTCGCGACCGGCAGGTGCGGTGAGGTTGCTGATCTGGAACATCAAACGGTAGTTAGTTGCAAGATCTGCAACAAAGCTGGTGCCTGGGAATGTGGCCACACCATTTACTACCGTCACTGTGGTTGTGGCGATATCGGTGTTGGTTCCAGGCTGCTTGACGATTGTGTAGTTGCCGCCGGACTCGGTGACCAGGCTCATGCCAACTGTGGTTGCGTTGTCGTCAGTGATGTCGTTGCCGAATGCGTCTTGCAGTTTCACGCGTGGTGAAGAGGTGAAGACCACACCAGCACCGATGCTGCTAGGCGGTGCCTGAGTAATGACAAGGTTGGCTGCCGGGCCGGCGGCAAGGGTGATGTTCTGAGTTGAAGTGCTGGTGCCCGCAACAAGATCGCCGTTGCTGTCGACGATTTCGTAAAGGATGCGGTAGCTGCCGACCTTGCCGTTGATGGCTAGCTTCATGTCGTTGCTAGCACCAAAGTCAATGATGCCGGCGGTGGAATCGGTGACGGCACGGCCAGTGTCACGCCAGACCGCCCAGGTGGTGGCGTTGCCGTTTGAGTCAAGCAGGGTTGCCCTGATGCGAGTGACGTTGCTTGAAACGGTGTTGCCCTGTGCATCTTGAACGGTGATCTTTGGCTGGGTGGTCAATAGTTGGCCAGCCTTAGCGCCCGATGCTGAAGTTGTCAGAGCAAGTTTGTTTGCCAAACCGTGTGACAGCGTGAATAGGTCACTGTCCACGGTGGTGTTGTGAATTGGGTGAGTGTTGGTACTGCTGGTCGCAGTGAAACGAAGTGTGTAGTTTCCGGTTGGACCAACCATGCTCATGCCGCTTAACTGAGTGTCGTTGTTTGAATCGGTGCCAGCGGTTCCGGCGGTCAAGACCGCGCCGGCAGGCGCGCTAACGATTGACGGGGTGATTGTGATTCCGGTGTTCGGCAACTTGTTGTTCTTGTAGTCGTAAACCAAAACCTTTGGCTGGTTGGTCATAGTCACACCGCTGCGTACGGTTCCCGGTGTCCAAACAACTTCAAAGTGGTGCGGTGCGCCAACGGTGATCTCAAACGCGTCTGAGTAAATAGTTGAGTCGCCCATCACAAACTTCAACTTGTAATTAGTTGCCGGTGCTGTGGTGAACGATAGGCCGCTGAACTGAACGTATCCACTTGATGCGGTGCGGGTCACGCTGGTGCTGGCGACATCGGTGTAGGTGGTGTTGACAAAGCTCACCAAAGAAACGGTGGTTGCCGAGTTGGCGTCTTCTTGAGTGACCAAGTTGTTTGACGCGTCGTAAACCGCAACCTTAGGCGCGGTGGTCATTGCCTCACCGGTGACGACCGCGGTCTGCGGCTGAGTCACCATGCTGATGTAACTTGGCGCACCGGCAAGAATCGTAATGTTCTGAGTGATTGAAGGCACCGATGGGTATGAGTAGGTCAGCACGTAGTCGCCCGCGGTGCCAACCAAACCAATCTTGGTGCTGTCCGATGTGTTGAAGTCAGCCACACCGGTCACGGTTGACTTGGTCTTCAAAGCACCGATGAACGCAATGCTGCCAGAGCTTGGTGTTGAGACGTCAACTGTCACGGTGTTGGTTCCGGTGGTGACCACGTTGTCGTCAATGTCGTAAACGGTGACCTCAGGCTGAGTGGCAAACTTCACGTTGTTGCGTGAGTTGCTTGCGCTGCGAGTTAGAGCAATGTGGTCAGCTACACCGTGGCCAAGCGCCACCACGTATGAGCCGGTGAAGGTGCCGTCGTAAGAGTTGTCAGTCAGTGTGCTGCCGGCTGCATTCTTGGCGGTGAATGCAAGGGTGTAGTTGCCGATCTTGCCGCGCAAAATCATGTTGTCAAAGCGCACCACACCGGCTGAGCTAGTCACGCTGTTGCCGGTGAACGAAGTCTTGGTTACCCCGGCAGCAGGTGTGGCGGTCACACTAAAGGTGATGTCGTTCGAAACAGTGGTGCGGTTGCCGTGCGCGTCGTAAAGCCAAATTTCAGGTGAGCTTTGACCACCGATAACCGCGTTGTTGGTTGCGCTACCTGCCGGAGTGGTCTGCCACTTCCAGCTGACCGCTGCACCCGGGGTGATGTTGAAAGTGTTTGAAAGAACGGTTGCGCCAGTGGCATCGGTGCCAGCAATTTCAGTGATCTGGAACTGAATCTTTGCGTCGTTGGTGGCAAGGGTTGAGTAGCTGAGATTGCTGAAGCGAACCACACCCGCGGTTGCCCCAAGCTCAGTGGTGGCAACGCCCGATGCTGCGCCGTAGCTACCGTTTAGCTTCATCAAAGTTGCGGTGACCTTGGTGGTGGCGTCGTCAGAAATCCAGTTGCCGTAGGCGTCAAAAATCTTGACGGCTGGGTTGACTGACATTGCAACACCGGCAGCCACATTTGCAGGCTGCTGTGAAACCTGAACCGCGGCAGGTGCGCCCGGGGTAACTTCAATGCTGCTTGTGATTGCGGCATCGGCAGTTTCGGCATCAAGGGCACGACTTGAATCAAAACTCAATGTGTAGGTTCCGGCGAGTGCGTCAATTGAGACACCGGTGAAGGTTGCGCGACCTGCAGTAACTACTGCCGAGGTGCTTAGGTTTGAACCGCTTGAACCAACCAGGTTGATGCTCATCGATGAGTCAGTTAGTGCACCGTCTGCATTGAAGTCGTTGTCGGCGATTCGGTTGCCGAATTCGTCTTGTACTTCAACTGTGATGTCGGCAATAGCAACACCGGCCTTCACACTCGTTGCTGGAGTGCCAACGAAGGCAATCTTCGCGGCCTTGGCAGCCTTCACCTGAAGGCTTGACTGCGAGGCAATCTTGTCTGCAGCGGTGATGGTATCGGTGCTGAATTCAAGGGTGTAGCTGGTGCCGGTAATTCCAGCGAGCTTTAGGTTGGTGAACGTTGCAACACCATTCTTGGCGGTTGCGGTTGATGTACCAAGAATCTTGCCGCCGGTGCCAACAACCTTGGCAGTGACCACGGTGCTTGAGTCAGAAGTACAGATGTTGCCGTCAGCGTCTTTTAAGACGAGGCGCGGCTGACGGGTTAGCAATTCACCCGATGCGTTGTTGGCGGTTGGTGAACCCGCTTCAAGAGCAACTGGTGACTGCATAAACTGCGAGGTTGTACAAGCTGTTCCGTTGGCACAGTTACCAAAGAATTGATCGCTTGGCAGGCTGGTATTCCAACCAGCCTCGCCGACGTAATTACCAGTTCGGCGGCTAGCCGGCATTGTTGCGTTGCCGTTGGCATCAGGCTCGGCCCAACGGAAGTTCATGTAGTTTCCGCCGTTTAGCTCACCGTAAACAATTCGAATTGGGTAGACCTGACCAGCAACCAGTGAAATCTGGCCAGCGACGGTTTGGTCCCAACCGGTGTTTCTGACCACAGGGAATGCGCCCGTTGGCGTTGCAGTGCCAATGGCCGAGGTCATCTTGGTAGTCGTGTTAAATGGTGCGTCGTTACCCTTTGCGGCTTCGCCGATCCACACATATGAACTGTCATCTGCATAGGTTGCAAATGTGTGCACACCGGTCTTCTTGGCCTTGAAGAAACCAGTGAACTGAACGTTGAAGTAGTCACCCCAACTTGAGTCACCCGCGTAGTTGTTGATGCCGGTGTAGTTATAGGTGGAGTAATTCGGAATGTTGAGGTCAAAGTAATTAACGTTTTGCGGTGTTCCCCAAAGTTTTTGAGTGCCCGCAACGAAATCACTAGTTGAAATTCCGGTTAGGCCAACGTGCTTGCCATTGCCAGATTCATCTTGGACAACCGATGCACTTGGAGCGTCAAAAGCGTAGTGGGCCAGCAAAGACGCAGAGGACTTTGTTCCTGCCGAACCATACATGCGGTCAGTTTCGTAAATGTCGTTCTGGGTAAGCGCGCCGTCCCAAATCTTAACTTGGTTGATTTGACCTTCAAAGTTACGGTAACTCGGATCAGATTTGGCGCTCTTTCCAATGAAGAAATCAGGGCCCACTTGAACGCTCGCGTAGGTTGACACATTGCTTCCAGACATTGGAACGGCAGTTCCGTTGACATAAATTGTGACCGTACTCGAGCTTCGATTGACCACTACGGCAATGTGTGACCACGTTCCCACAGTAGCGTGGGCGCTATTTGAAAGCGCACAGTAATAACCCAGGCAGGCAACAACTCTTCCGTTGTAAAGGGACAACTTAAATCGGTTGCTGTCGTTTGGAGCGTTATTTATGCTGCCCTGACTCAGAATGAAGTCGTAGTTTTCTCCAGTAGAAAGGCTGCTTGGCTTGATCCAAGTGTCTACTGTAAAAGATCCGGATGCTGGAATTACATTTCCAGAAACAGAGGCATACTTATTAGCCCCAGTTGTGATAGCCAAGTCGTAATCCTGACTGGTCTCTTCGAAGAATTCGTTGCCATTCTTGTAGTAGCTCTCGCGAAGACCGGCCTCAATTGTCACGGCAGGAGCAAACTCCAACTTGGCCGCAGCACCGTGTGACAAGAAGAATGGCTCAGAATAAATGGTTGCGCTCAAGCCACCAGATGCAACGAACTTCATCTTGTGAGGGATGGCCGCGTTTCCAGAGAAGGTAACTGAATCAGCCGAAACCGCTCCATTGCCACCCAGGGTAATGGTCTTACTCTGGCTGGTCATGGTTCCGGTGTCGGACGAAATTGCCACCGATACGTTTGAAGACAAACCAGCTGTGCTGGTCACTGTGTTGCCATAAGCGTCAGCCAAAGCAACGATTGGTGACTTGTAGATGGTGGTTCCATTTACGAAGGTTGCTCCAGGGCTTCTACCTTCTGGCTGTTGAGTCAACTTGATTGTGGTTGGTGCACCGGCACCAACGGTCCATGCTTGTGTGAGGTTGGTTGCAACTGAAAGCGGTGATGCAACGTTGTAGACAACTTCACGCGAACCGGTCTTAGCTTCAAGACCAATACCGGTTGCAGTTGAACGACCAGCCGAAAGGTTTGACCAGCTGTGGCTCAACAAGGTTGCACCATCAGGGGCAATCGCAGAAATGGTTGGAGTGATTCCGTCTGACAACTCACCGTAAGATTTAGGTGTTCCAACTGGGAACTGGTACTTGTAATCGTTTCCGTAAGCGTCCTTGAAAATCACAACTGGCTGCGGGTTGAAAGCAACACCTGCGGTTGCAGAAGTGTTGCTTGCGCGATCTGCAAGAACCGCGGTACTCAAAACACCGTTGCGCAAAACAAGGTTTGTCTCCGCACGAAGAGGAATGGCAACACCGTCGACTGTTCCTGTGACAATAATTCGATAGGTCGCGGCGGTGCCTCGAATAATTAGAGAGCCAAATGATGCCAAACCATTCGTAGTAGTCGCAGTCTTTCCGGACAAGAATGTTTCACTAGTCACACCGCTCGGCAGTGTTACTGCAGTTCCGTTTGAGTTGGTCAGGCTTACAGTAAGAACTGCCTCGGAACCACCACTGATTCTGTTGCCCGCCGCGTCTACAACTTCTAACTGAGGAACAGCGTCATTTCGCCAGGAATTGGAGACGAAAGTACTGTACGAGATGCCAGCACCGATTGCGACTGGCGCGTTCGTAAACCTAATTTCTTTTGCTGCACCGTTAGTGATGCTGAAGTTGTCTGTGGCTAGTGAATCGGTCAAACCGTTAGAGGTGTAAACCAAACTGTAGTCCGTGCCGCGAACCACGGTGAAGCTTGCGGTGTTAAAGGTTGCGATACCGCCCGATGCGCTCTTGGTTGCGGTCTTGCCGGCGACGACTACCCCGTTCTTGTAGAGGTTGGCAACCACAGAGTTGGTTGCGGTGGTGACCAGGTTGCCCTGGGCATCTTGAACCTCAATAGTTGGTGGGTTGTCGAACAGTTCTCCAGCCTCAACCGTGCCAGGCTGAACGGTTGCATTTGCACCGGTGCGGAAGCCAAGCTTGGCCGCGGCACCCGCGGTCAGCGTGATGCTCTGGGTTGCGGTCAATTGGGTTGATGAGAACGACGCGGTGTAGGTCAAAGTCTTGGTACCAATCAGACCGCTGATGCCCAGCTTCTGACCTGAAGTTGCATTCTGGAAGTTGGCGCGACCAACTGTGGCGGTAATTGAGTTGGCCACTAGAGCGGTTCCGCTGTCAACACCCATGGTGATTGCAGCGTCGGCCGCAGCACCAGTTGTTACTGGGTTGCCATCCTGGTCCTGAACTTCAACGATTGGCTGAGTGGTGAATACTGCGCCAGATGCCGCACCGGCAGCAGGCTCGATTACGGTCAGTTTGTTGGCAACACCGTGAGTCACGGTGAATGTGCGTGAAGTGGTTGAGAAACCAGGAGTCACCGACCTTGAATCAGAAGTTTTGGTAACTGTGAGGCTATCGATCACGAAACTGTAGGTGCCCACCTTGGCGGCCAATGCCATAGAACTGAATGTGAACTTTCCACCCACGGCAGTTCTGGTTGCATTGCTCAAAATCTTGGCATCGGTGTCATTGCTGGTGGCAAGAGTTGCAGTCGCGCTGTAACCAGTTGAAACCAGGTTGTCGAACTCGTCGCGAAGTTCAGCCTCAGGTGCTGTGGCAATGGTTGCGCGGTTTTCAATTGAAAGCGAAGGCTGAGTTACCCAGCTGATGTGATGCGGTGCCGCTACTGCAATTGTGAATGGTTCTGAGAATGTCTCCAAACCTGATCCGGTGGTGAACTTGATTCGAACGTTTCCGGCCTTACTGAAACTCATGTTGGTGAAAGTTGCTACACCGGTTCCGGCATCGGTGTTGGCAGCACTTGCGGTTGTACCGGCGCCGGTGATGTTGGTGCGGGCGAGCGAGTCGACCAAACGCGGCGAGATAGCAACCGATGAACTAACTGCGTTGCCCCAGGCGTCTTGAACCCCAACCTTCACGGTGGTTGCGAACGCCACACCAGCGGTGGTGTTTTGTGGCTGCACGGTCACGCCAAGCTTGGCCGCATCACCTGCGGTCAGGTTTAGCCCGGTTTGCGAGACGTTGATGCTGGTGTCTGAAACCAGTGAGAACTTGATGGTCTTTGAACCAACGGTTCCTCGCAGACCAACCGGAGACGCATCGCTACCAAAGTCAGCAACACCGTTTGAAGTGGTGATGGTTGCGGTGTTGAAGACCTCGGCGTCGGCGGAGCTCATCTGAATCTGGGCGTTTGCCGGCATCACCTTGTTGCCGTCGGCGTCTTGAATCTCAATAACTGGCTGGCCGGTAAAAGACTTACCGGCTGCAGCACCGGATGCCTGAGTGGTGATGGCCAACTTGGCTACTGCTCCACCGGTCAGGGTGAATGCACCCGACGCGCTGGTGGTTGGGTTGCTGGCCAGAGTGGTGGTGATTGACGAAACCTTGAGGGTGTAGCTACCGGCGGCGGCACCAACCTTTAGGTTCGGGAAGCTAAATTCACCGGCCGATGCGGTTGCTGTGTTGCCGGTGATGTAGTCGCCCGCGGTTGTGCCGTCGATCACATTGCCACCCGATGACTCGGCCACGATTGTGATTGAGGTTGTGGTGGTATCGGCACGAACGACGTTGTCGTTGGCATCCATCAGCTGCACAACTGGCGTGGTGCCAAACGATCCTCGTGAATTAACGGTCAAAGTGCCCAGCGACTTGAATACCAACTTGGTTGGGGCGCCCGGGGTGATGTTGAAAACGTTGGACTCTGCCGACTCAAGCACAATTTGGCTGCCACCGGCTACTGGGTCGGCGGTTCCGGTGAACTGCAAGCGGTAGGTTCCGGCCTTGGTGAAACCCGGGTTTGCCCAGGTGTTTGCCCCGGTGGTGGTTTCAACGGCCGACTTGCTGTTGTCACTTGACGCATCGGATGTGTCGTAAAGCACTGGCTTCACGTTGGTGCGGAACACGCCGCCAGAAATCGCGTTGCCAAAGGCATCTTGAACCTGGGTGGTCACTGCCGGTGAGAATGCTGACCCCGATGAAATGTTGCTCGGCTGCTGGGTGATCGCAATCTTCTTGGCATCACCGGCACCAAGTGTGATGGTGTGTGAGTCGGTCAGAATTAGTGACTGGCCAGCTACTCGGTAGGTGAGGGTGACCTGGCCGACAGTTCCATCGAGGCGCATGTTTGCAACGTAGCCCGCACCACAGTGATTTCCGGTGTTGGCGAAGTTTGCGGTTCCCTGGTAAATCTCACAACTGATGTTTCCGGCCAGGGTTGCACCCACGGCTGCAACCTGAATTGAGGCTGGTCCAAAGTCTTGAACCACGTTGCCAGCTACGTCTCGCACTGTTACAACGGGCATGGTTGTGAAGATCTTTCCGGCACGAGCACCGGCAGCCTCACCGCCGGTCACCTCAACGTGGTGGGCTTCACCGTAGGTGAAGACAATCGGTGAAGAGGTGCTGGTGTTGCCAGAAACCGCTGGGTCCGGAGTACCCGAGCGGAAGATTGGGCCCACGGCACGGAAGTCGGCGGCCATGGGTGCTGAAGTTTGCAGGCCGGCGGCAAAGGCGGTCTGGGTGGCGCTAACTACCTTGAGCCTGTAAGTACCAACCGGAGCCTCAATGACCAGGTTGCTGTAGGTAACAACACCATTCACCGATGACTCTGTACCGCCGAGGGTTGGCTCAATGATGGTGTTGGTTAGGTTGCCGCTGCTGTCCAGCTTCACAGCGTGGATGGTTACGCTCCAGGTTCCGGCGGTGACTCGGTTGCCGTTGGCGTCAGTGAGTTCAAGAATCGGCGCCACCGGAATCTCTTCACCGGCAACGACCTGCGTCTGGCCTAGCTGGGCACCCGGGTCGACGATCCAGTCAAGGCGGTAGACACCGGCAGGGCTCACGGTGAACGAGCTAGAGGTGACTGAGGTCAGGCCATTAGCAGTAAAGACGATCTTGTGGGTGCCGGCCTTGCCAAAGGATAGACCGCTAAAGGCAGCGGTTCCCGAAACTGCCGAGACCGCGCTCTTGGTTTCGTTGCGGCTCAAGTTTGTGGCCGCATCGATTAGATCAGGCGTGATGGCATTGGTTGCATCAGAAACTAAGTTGCCCCAGGCATCTTGTACAACTACGGTCACACGCTTGTTTGTGGCGTTATTTGCATCAAATGCCACGCCAGAAACCACATTGCTAGCCTGAGTTGTGATGGCCAGCTTGGTGCCGGTTCCGGCGGTCAATTCAAAGCCGGTTTGTGCAACCGAGACGCTTGAATCGGTGGCTAGTGCATAGGTAATTGTGTAGGTTCCTGCTGTGCCAGAGGCGCGAAGGTTGCTGAAGTTGACCACACCGGCTGAGGCCGAAACCGTGGTTGATCCAGAGCCCGCTGGAACGCTTAGTCCTGCCGGAGAGTTGATTGTCGCAACGACTGCCGCTGAGCTGTTGCCCACGGTGTTGCCATCGGCATCTTGTACAAGAATTACCGGCTGGCGGGTAAAGGCAATTCCAGCCTTGGCTGAGTCAGATGCCGAGCCACCGTTTACTGCTGCAGTTCCAGCCTTCGTGTCAATCGACAACTTGTTCGCGACACCGTAGGTGATGTTGAAATTACCCGAGGTCTGGCCACCGGTCATGGTGTGGCCAGCATCGTTGCTGATCGAGGCAACTCTTAGGTAGTAGCTACCAGCCAGGGCACCCACCCGCAGGTTAGGGAATGTGATCAAACCACCCAGTGACGAACCGGTGTTGCCGCTGATGAATATCGGGGTTGAACCACTGGTTGGCACGGCTTCAAGGGTGACCGAGGTAGTGGTTGTACCGATAACCGAGTTGCCGTTGGCGTCTTGAACGGTCAAAACTGGGCCGGTGGCAAAGGCGCCGCGCGATGCCACGTTTGACGGGTTGGTGGTGAAGGCAACCTTGGCTGGGTCGGCCGCGGCCACGGTAAAGCTGTTGGAGAGCGCCGGGGTCACGCTGGCTGTGTCGGATACCGATTCAGGCACGTAGCTGAAGCGGATCTTGAAGGTTCCGGCCGATTCGTATGACAGCGCACCATCACCGGTAAAGGTTGAAATGGCGGTGCCGCTGCTGACCGCAACCGTCTTGCCAGTCAAGTTTGGTACGAGTGAAATCACCGATGTGGTCGATGAGTTGTAGGCCAAATCGGCCTTGATTGAGGCGGTTGAGGTCAAAACTCGGTTGCCGTAGGCGTCTTGGATGTTGGCAACCGGGGCTGTGGCAAATGCGGTTCGAGCCACCACGTTAGCCGGCTGGGTGGATATTGCGATTCTTGATGGCAAACCTGCGGTCAGGGTCACGGTTTGGTCGGCGTAGTAAGTGGATCCGCCATAGGTCACCTGGTAGGTCACCTTTTGGGTTCCGGCTGTGCCACCAATTCCAAAGCTGCCCGAGTTGAACACGGCGGTTCCGTTATTCATGGTGATGTCGGCCTGGGTAGCGCTGCCCACCAGACCAGTCATGACTAGTGGGCTGGCCACGGTTGCGGCCGCTGGAGCGCTGTCGGCATCAACCGTGTTGCCGTCAGCATCCCACAGGGTCAGGCTGATGTTTTGACCAAACGCAACACCCGCGCGAGCGCTGATAGTGGTTGGGTTCAATTGGAGACTCGATGCGGCTCCCGCGGTGATCGCGAAAGTCGATGAATCCCCCGGTCCGGTAAGGCCACTGGATGTAGCTGTCAAGGTATAACCAGTGGTTGCCTTACCGGCCGGAGCTAGGGTGCTGAAGGTGATCAAGCCACCAACTGCAGTTCTGGTGCGGCCAACGGTGTTGTTGTTATTAGCCTTGCCGGCAACCGGGTTGGCTAACGTCAAGGTGGCCGAGGTGGTGCTGTCGGTGGTTACGCGGTTTCCGTATGCGTCTTGAACGATCAAAACCGGTGCCGATGAGAAAGTGGTGCGGTTGGTTACGGTGCTTGGCACATTGGCTGACCAGGCCAACTGGGCTGGTGTTGCGGCTGTAATCGCGAAGCCAGACGAGGTTGCCGACTGAGAACCAGCCAAATTGTCAAAACTGTACAAAATCTTGTAATTGCCGACCGCGGTCCAATTTAGAGTGGCGAAAGTAGCGGTTCCGTTGCTGACTGAGGTGCCGCTCTTCGCAGAACCGCTGATCGCGCTGTTGTCACTGGCGAGCAACAGACTTGGAATCACAGTAACTGTCTGGTCATCAACCAGGTTTCCCCACTCGTCTTGTACCAAAACATCCATTGAGTTCAAGTTCACACCGGCAACCACAGAGGCCTGCGGCTGGTCATCGATGAATAGCTTCTTGGCCACACCGTTGCCCAAGGCCAGGCTTTGGGTGGTGGAAATGGCGGTGTCTGCGGTTCCAGAGAACAGGCTGTACTTGACCGACACGGTTCCCTCAACGCCGGCAAGACCCGCACCAAGGCCAGCGAAGTCCGCCGAGCCATTTTGTACAGATTTGGTCACGGTGCCCACGGTTGTGTATCCGGTCGCCGAAATCTTCACATTGTGGGTGCTGTTCAGAACTAGGCTGCCGTCGGCGTCTAGAACCTCAATCACCGGCTGGGTGCTGAATGCCTGGCCAGCTTTGGCACCGGCGGCCGATGTGGCCACCCTGATCGAGGCCGCAGCTCCGTTGGTGATGCTGAACGCGTCAGACTTGGTGCTGGTTGGAGTCACTGTGAAACCGTTTGAGTTGGTGGCGGCCGAGATAATCAGCTTGTAGTCAGCAGCCTTGGCTCCGATGGTGAAGTTGGTGAATAGGGCACGACCGGCAGTGACCTTGAGGGTCTGGCCACTGGTGCTGTTTACCTGGCCATTGGCATCAACCGCTTCGGCAGCCAGGGTGATGATGGTGGTGCCATCGCTTAAGACTCGGTTGCCATAGGCATCCTGAACCTCAACATGTGGCTGATCGCTCAGCGCAGTGCGGGTCACGGCGCCAGAAACAGTGTCACCGGTCACCCAAACCGCGGCAGCAGGGTTACCAGCGGTGATGTCAAAGGAATCTGACAATTCTTGTACAAGAATGCCCGCAGCGGCAGTTACCTGCATCTTGTAGGTTCCGGCCTTGGTGAAGGCAGGGTTATTGATGGTTCCAACGCCGCTTGAGGTAGAGAAGGTTGCGGTCTCAGCTTGAACACGAGTGACCGATCCGCTTACTGAGTCATCGCTGACCAGCGAAACCTTCAGTGACTGGGTGCCAGTGGTCACGATGTTTGACCAGCGGTCCTGAATTTCCACCTTGGCGGCAGGGCTAAATGCCTGGCCGGCGATCATGTCTGACGGCTCCTGAGTCAGGTGAATCTTGTGTGGGTCACCCGCGGTCACGGTTACAGAGGTGTCGGTGGCGGTCAAAGTAACCGGCGGTCCATCAACCGGGGTCACGGTCAAGCTATAGGTGACTGTATAAGTAGTACCAACTACACCACCGATAGCGAACGAGGTAAATCGGGCAACACCTGAGCTGGCGGCCTGGCTGGCACCCGCGGTAATCTCGCCGCCGGCCCCGGTAATCGAGGCAGTAATTGTGGCGTTTAGATAGGTACCGCCAGAAACCACGTTGCCACCGCGGTCAAGCATGGTTACCACTGGAATGGCTCCGTTGCTGCCGTTATCCACAGAGGCAAAAGTCTTGCCGGCCGGGGCACTAGAAGTAGTCCAGTCAAGACGCAGGCTAACCGGGTCTGGGCTGCTTAGGTTGTAGATACCGGTGTCCAAAGTGGCTGTGGTCAGACTTGGCGCACCCGAGTTTGCCGCCGGAACAACGCTCATGCGCAGAATCTGATCGCCCAAACCGGATGAGAACTTAAGGTCGGTGAAGGTGGTCTCACCAGAAACCGTGGCAGCCGAAACGGTTCCGGCCAAAGTTCCGGTCTCAGCTAGCACCTGCTTAGGCGCAGGATCAACAGAGACCGTATATAGAGAAGCCAAGGTGTTGGCCGCTTCAATTTTGATTCCGTAGGCATCCTTCAACTTCACCGATGGGCTCTTAGGCAAGACAACGTTCTGGAACGCAGCGAAAGGCGCGCTGGTTGGGGTGTTGGCCAGGTCAAAAGCAACCGGGGTACCAAAGGTTGGGTTCACACCATCAACGGTGGTTGGTGTGTAAGTTGTGTTTGCCTTGGCCTCAAAGACCACGGCGGTTGAACCACTGGCCGCAGAATTCAACGCCAGCTTAGAAACAGTGTGTGGGTTATTCAAGGTAATCGCGCCGGTTGCCTGCACCGCCAAGTTGGTCACGGTGATTGCGGCAGTGGATGAAACTGTTGAACCGGTGATTATCTTTAGAGTCTTGAGCTCGGCGGTTGTTCCAGTTGCGTCAGCTGTGCGAGTGATCTCAGCGTTGAAGGTTACGGCGCCCGCGGTGGCGGAACCAATTCTTAGGAACTTGGCTTGCAACTTAGGCAAGTCGGCTGCGTTTAGCGCTAGGAATCCGCTTGATGCAACACCGATGCGAATTGCGCGCGCAGAGTTGAAGTTGGCAATCTCAATGGCGCCGGTTGCCGAAGTGTTTTGCGCGGCAAGGTTTGCTCCGGCTGGCAAGCCAACCTTCGCTGAAGCCGAAGCGCCAAAGCTGACGGTATCGGTGGTAATCAAGATGTCTGAATCAAGAGCAGTAGTTGCCGTTGATGTCTGGGTGTAGCTCGTAGTTGCAACCACGGTGATCGGACCCGCGCGCGGAACAATTGAGTTGGTCAAGAGTGCTGCGGTAGACGATACAACGCCACCCTTCAAGGTGATTGTGCCGGCGGTCAAAGACTGAGCCACGGTAATGCCGCCGGTGTTGCCATCTTTACCAAAGGTGATTGATGAAGCGCCGGTACCCATGTTCATGGCGGTGTTGTTGAAAGTAGCTGCAAAATTGTTGGTCAATGGCTGCATTGTGATTGCGCCACTGGTTGCAAACTCACTGGACTGCGCTGTGTTCTGAGTAATGATGTCGGCAACCAAGGTGATTGGGCTTGAGCTGCTGGAAACCATCGCGGCCACACCAGTAGGGTTTGTGGCACGGGCACCAAAGTAAATCTTGTTGTTAGTTGCTCCTGCGTGAGTGCGAGGACTCAGGGCGATGCCGGCTTTGGTTGCGTTGTTGGTTTTTCCCTCAAGGTAAATCGGTCCGCCGTTTGCCAAAATTTCTGTGTAGTTAAGCTCAATGCCGTTTCCTACCGCATCAACGTTGGCAGCCTGGGCTGCTGCGCTACCGCTGTAACCAATCATGGTTACACCGCCGCCAACCCCGGTGGCCGCAATCTTCACACCGGTCTCAGTGGTTCCGTTCTTTCCAGAGAAAGTCAAAATACCCGATGACGAGATCGTGGTTGATGCTGACGCGTCACCAACCATCGTGATTGCGTCAGGCGCTGTGCTTGAAGAAGTAATTAGCGAGCCGTCAACATAACTTGAACCAACAACGTACAACGCATAGCTGTAACCAAAATTCACCGATGTGGTTTTTCCAAAAATACCAATGCGTCCAGTGCCACTGTTGATTGTGGGCGCGTAGGCAAGGAATCCCTTTTCGGCGGAAATCGCTGCTGCGGATTGCGAACCTCGGCCAGCCAAAACAATGTCTCCGTTGCCAGATAGCAATTCCGCATGAATACCTAAGTTAAGACCGGCAACCTGGCTGGTGTATCCCGATGCCTCTGCGCGAGAGTAGCCATCAGGGAATCCATCACCCGCGGTGCGAGTGACGGTAGCCGAAATCCCTGAATCAGATCCGCCATCATCTAGACCACCGGCAATAGTGATGCGACCACCCTGCGAATTGAACTTGTTGTAGTTGCCAACCTCGATTCGGCCACTCAAATTATTCTCGGCATCTGCCCAAAGGGTAATCGGTCCATTCAGAGTTTGGAACAGCTTAGGTGCCGCAACGCTTGTACCGGCGCTGGTCACAATGAAGCCAGTTGCCTTGATCAAAATTGGTGCACCGTTTGCAGAGGTAGTCATATTTCCGGTGCCGCTGAGGTTGATGTTGCCACCGTAAATTCTCAGGCTGTTCGCCGCCGCAAGTGCGATTGAAGAATTGATGTCGGCGGAGTTCTGGTTTGCACCGCTGCTGCCGGCATTTCCAATCAGCAATGAAGCCGGTGTGGTGGTGAAAGTCCAATCGGCATCAATGTTGGTGACCGCGTCAAAACTTTGGTTTGGTGAGGTGATGGCAATGTCACCGGTCACGTTGAAGGCAAACTTGGAGTCATCGGTGATTTTGCTGGTGTAAAGCTTTAGACCACCGGCGGTTGTGAAGGTAGAACCGTGAATGTTGCTGGTTGCCTTGTGCGCTGCCAGGCTGCTAACCGCGCTGAGGTAAATTGAATCGGCGCTGGTGTTGGTGGTAATCAGACGTGTATAAGAAGGTGTCAACGAGCCCCAGGCGTTTAGCTCAAGTGCGGCACACTGGCTACCGCCGGCAACAGCCGAGCAACGTGCCTTCGAGTCAATCTTGATCTTTCCGGCACCAACATTGAACTCGGTAATGCCAGCCGCACCGGTTGAAATTACGCCCATTGCGTTTTGTCCGGTGGCTACCGAACCATCGGTTGTTTGACCGCGAACCAACAGGTTTCCGCCCGCGGTTGCAATCTTCTGAACTGCGCCGCTAGATGCGGTGAAACCAATTGAAACACCCGATAGCGGGTAATCACCGGTTGTTGTTGCACCCAGGTGGCCGTTCATGTTTACGGTTCCAGAACCGGATGCCCAACCGGCTGGTCGGTATGGGAAGTTTGAATCTGCCTCGGCACCGGCAAGTGTGATGTCACCTCCACCAGAGGCGGCACAAGAAGTACCTGTCCACTTGGTGCACATGGTTGAACCGTTCGCAATCGCAATCGCTCCGGCGCCATCCATGTCTTGGTCAGCCCAGAAGGTGATCGGTGCACCGTTGGTTCTGAAGTTTCCGGCCACTCCGTTGATCACCGAGCGCTGCGCCTTGAACAACAACCCCTTACCTTCGTTGGTGCCAAGCGCAGTCTGAGTGAAGCTTCCCGATGGATAAACATCGCGACCGTAAATCTCGATGTCCCCAACCACGCTGTGAGTACCTGCAACGGTTACAGAAGTTGTTGATAGACCGTTGTCTTTACCAACTCGCAAGAACGCAATTCCATTTGAGTTAGAAGACCAGGTTGTTGCGGCAGAGAAGGTGTTGCCCTTTGGCTCAACGACCACGCCACCAGTGGTGGCAACCACCATGTTGGCGCCGCTAGAAGGTGTTGAAATCTTGTCACCAATAATTTTCACATCTGAGCTTGACGCGGTTGGCACCAAACTGTTGGCACAACGTGGAGCTGCACCCAAGACTGGGCTACAGAATCCAAACACCGATGTGCGCTCACCGTAAGCAGTGAAGTAATTACCAATTCGAACACCGGCGGCACCGCCGTCAACCGTGATGTCGCCGGTTGGGGCGAGCAGAGCAGCACCGTTCATTTCGATGCCGCCGCGAGTGCCGTTGGCTGGAGCAGAACCTTCCACCAAGATTCCACCGGTACCAAGAGCCTGCAACAGGAAGTTGTTTGGTTCATTAGACCAGTAGGCGCCCAGAATTCCGGTCTCGCCCGCGTCTAGGGTGCTTCCCTTGATAGTGATTGCCGGGTCGGACTTTGATGTTCCACCGGTTGAGTACCAGAAGTTGTTTCCGTTAGCACCATAGAGAATCTCAACACCACGGCCCTTTGCGCCGGTGGACTTACCGTCCACGTAGATTTTTCCAGCACCAGAGTTCATCATTAGGCCCGCGTAAGTCAACACAGCAACTTGGCTTGCGCTTGCGTGGTTGTAGGCACCCTTGATGGTGATGTCACCGCCGCTTGAGTTCCACACCGCAGTAGCGGCACTGGTACCTACGCGAATAGCCGAATCATTTACATTGCCGGAGTAGGCGAAGCCAGCAGGCTTGTTTGAGTCGTCTCCTGAAGCAAGACCGCCACCCAAAGTAATGTCCCCGCCTGTCGTTGCGGTCAGTGACCCCCAAGGCGATGCGTAGTTTGGAGTTGTAGTTGCGGCGACACCATTGAATGTATTGAAATCAATCGAGTTGTTTAGGTAGATGTTTCCTGGGTTGTCTCCGGTCGACGCGTTGTCACTGTTTGACCAAAGGGTAATGTCACCAAGGTTGGTGGTGAAGTCGGCATCTGTGTTTACCCAAATTCTGGCCGAGCTCTTGATCATTAATCTGGCGCCGGAATCATAGACGCGCATGTGTGAGTACTTTTCAACACCATCGCCATAAATTTGGATTGCGCCATTGGAGTGAATTTCGTTTCTAACACGAACCACGTTTGCCATGGTTGTTGAACCAATGTCCTCACCAATCGTGAAGCTCGCAAAGGGTTGTAATACCCATGTGCTACCAACCTTGGAGTATGGATTGCGGTGATAGAAATCAACCGCACCAATAAATTTGCCATTTTCAGCGGATGGCTTGATAGAAACATCGCCCGTGGTGTTCATGCGAGTCACATTTGGAGTAGCGTGGCCCTCCCACTGACCGGCAACAATCTCAACATCTGCAGACGATCGTTGTGAAGCACTGTAGAAAAGTGACTTATTACAGTCCAGGCTTTCGTGGTCGTCAGCAGCGACCGCACTGCAGTCACCAAAAGTAATTCCGCCGGTGCCGTTCCATTGATCGGCCTCGCTAATGCCTCGAGCACCACCGTCTAGCTCAATGGTTCCGGTCTTCGAGAGTAGAGCAACTCCATCTAGACGCATACCAAAATCGGTGCTTGAATTTGTCGTTCCGGCTAAACGTAGACCTCCGGTGCCAAGCGCCTGCAACAAAATGTCGTGACGGCCATCGGCATAGGTGTACTGAATACCCGGATCCAGGCCACCCTTACCGTTTAGTGAAATTGCCGGGTGAACATTGGAAGCCGAGTAGAAACGAACGGTGTCACCGTTTCCGGCGTTCATGTTGATACCGGCGTTCCATGAGTAGTCACCGTTGCTTACAGATGCATCCCCCTCAACCAGGATCTGACCGGTACCAGACTTAATGGTTACGTTGTCGAGCACTGCAACACCCGATTGCCAGTTGCTGGTGACGTTGGCTTTGCCGCGAATGACAACTTGGCCGCCACCTGAGTAAAGAATTGCGCTGACGCCAAGTCGAACACCGTTGTCGCCCGACTTGAATGCGTTGCCGCCAGGAATCGAGCTATCGTTTGTGTCGGCTGCTCCACCGCCAATAATGATTCGGCCTCCGCCAGAATCAGCCATCAGGGTGGCGTTGGTATTTGGAATGCTGGCGGTTGCAACATTCTTGGTCTTCAAAACTGCTGAGGTACCAATCGCAATCTTTCCCCCGGCTGCGGTTGCCACGTCTGTATCGGACCACAAAATGATGTCACCGGTGTTAGTGGTTAGTGTTTTGCTATCTGAAACTGAGATGTCGTCTTTGGTTTTGAATAGCATGTCAAAACCCTCGCCGGTAACGGTGATGTTGGCGTTGGCGGTTGCACTGTTGCCAATCATTTGAACCCCGCTTGTCGCGGTAATTGTGCCAACTGCGTTTATGGCAGCACCAACAACTTGGAATCCTCCACCCGCGGTGAATGTTCCATTTACCTCAGTTGCGCCACCAAGAGATTCAATGTTTCCGGCAGAGGTGTAGGTACCAAAAAGATTTATCGGTTGGTTGTAAGTAATTACACCCAGGTCGTTGCCAATCTGAATCTCTGCGGCGGGGCCTGACACCACACCGTAGTGATCAACGCGACCAGAGAATTGTGATTCGGCATCCACCGGCGTTACAAAGTACTTACCCGTGGTGTGAATTACCTCACGTGCATTATCCGCCGGGCTGTCGTAGCGACCACCCTTGATATAAATGTTTGCCGCGGTGGTGGTGGCCGTATCGGTACCACCACAGTTTGTTGGTGTGCTGCCAGTTGGGCAAGCGCCAAGGTTTCCATAAGCAGCGGCGGCATTCCAGTCGTTGAACTGAACACCGTTTGTGCCACCGTTGATAGTGATATCGCCAGACTTACTTATTACAGATGCTCCACCAAGCGAGACGCCGTACCACGCGTTGTGACTTGTGGTTCCCTCAAGGTCAATCTTTCCGGAGCCAAGGGATTCAAGCACCAATGATCCACGGGTGTAGGCGTAGTAAGAGTCAATTCCGTTTTCGTTGGTACCACCGCGGCCGATGATTCGAATAGCGCTCTGGGTTGCTGTTCCACCCGCCGAAGTGATCATGGATTTCGTAGTGCCACCGTGATTCAGCATCACGCCAGCGCCGTGGTAGTAAGCGTTTGAAACCGTAGATGCGGTTGAGTCGCCCTCTATATAGATTTTTCCCGCGCCTGAGTTCAGCTTGGTGTTCTGGTCGATGCGTACCGCTCCAACCCAGTGATCTGAAACGTCACTCTTGTTTTGGCCCTTGATTGAGATGTCGCCGCCACCCGAGTAAAGGCTACTTCCGCTATAAATTCGTACCGGTGAATTATTTCCCTGGCTGAATGCAAAGCCACCTGGCAATTCAGCGTCACCAGCACTTGCCGCTCCACCACCAATAACAATGTCACCACCACCGGTTGCTGCAGTTACACCTGCAGTAGTGGTTGGAACTGCTGCGCCATTTGCAGTATTCACTGACGTGCTGGAATTCAAACTTACAAAACCACCGGCAGCAATTGACTGATCCGAGTCAGCCCAGAAAATAACCGGTCCCTTGTTAGTGGTGATGTTGATGCCATTTGTGTAGATGTAGTAAGAGGCCTTCAACAAAATCTTGGCGCCGAGTGAGGTTGTGGTTAGGTTTCCGTACACATCAGCAGTGTCAGCAAAAATCTTGATATCGCCGCGTGAGGTAATGGCATTTCTGTTTCTAAAGAACTGCGCATTGCTGGCAGTACCTAAGTCATAACCGGCGGTGAACGACGCAACCGCTGTCGGCATGGTGGCGAAATAGTCAACCAGAGCTGTCCACTTCTTAGTGGTTTGGTTTGAAGGACGAACTATCACGTTTCCGGTGGTGTTAATTCGGGTAAAGGCGTTGTCACCATAGAAAGTTAATCGGTCACCATAAATCTCAATATCGCTTGAAGAAACGGCAGCTGCGTCATAGCCAAAGTCTTGAGTGCCACAGTCATTCACACAAGAACCAAATGTGGTTCGGCCGGCCGAGACTCCAATGTTCTGGCCGGTACCAACACCGTAGAGTCCACCGTCAAGTTTGATCTTGCCTGAGCGCGCAAGCACGTTTGCGCCATTTAGGTCAATTCCGTACTCTGCAGAGGCCAGGGTTGAACCGGTCATATCGATTCCACCGGTACCCAATGCCTGAATGGTCACGTCCCTGTTCGAAGAACTTCCACAGTAATTAGTAATTCCATTTGATGAAGCCGAAGAACCGGCCCGGCCAATCATTGTGATTGCCGGACTTACGGTGTCATTATTTGCCGAGGTGATGGCAAATTGGTTTGCGCTTGAGGTGCATGAGTTGGAAAGATTCAACTCAATGGCGGCGTTCCAAGTTCCGTTGGCGGCAACCGCGTCACCCTCTAGGTAAATCTTTCCTGGACCAGAGTTGACCTGAACGTTGGTCCACATAGTGATGCCGCCACGCCAGCCACCCGTTCCGGCAAGCGCTTTTCCACGCACGATGATGTCTCCGCCGCCAGAGTAGATCTTGGAGTTAGTGCGCATATCCACACCGGCCACCGTGCTGGTTGATGAGGTTGCGAAGCCACCCGGAATGCTTGGGTTATTTGCGTCTGGCGCACCACCACCTATCACGATGCGGCCACCATCGGTAATCGCAGTCGTAGCCGATCGGTTAGCCGGCATTGCTGCGCCATTTGCTGAGTTCAGCAAAGAGTTGGTCTCTAGGTAAACGTAGCCAAAGTTGTTGTTGTCGCTGTCGGCCCAGATTGTGATTGGCGCCTTGTTAGTTACGAACGAGTCGCTATCGGCTACTGTGACGAGTGACTTAGCTCTCGCGACGATTGCCTTGCCCGGGGTCAATATCTTTACCTGGGCGCGGTTGTTGACGTTCCAACCGGCATCAAAAGTAAGTGCGCCGGCACCGGTAGCGTTTGTGATGATATCGGTGTTGATGTTGATGTCACCGGTTGTGGTAGTCAGCGTCACATCTTCACCGGAGTTCAAAACGTTCAGCAGATCATTCACGTTCAGTGTGGTTGTAGCAGTTGTTCCGGCCACCCAAACGTTGCCGCGGAAAACACCGTTGTCACTTCTTGCAGTTGAAATTTCAATTTGGGTAGGAATCAGCGCCTGAACGTAAACTTGTTGCACCGGTCGTAAATTCGGCGCACTAAAAGTAAGCGTGGTGCTTTGGCTAACCGTGAGGCCCGTGAAGGTTGCGATTCCATTTACTGCTCGCGCGGTTGTGGTTCCACCAACACCGGTTCCAGTCACCGTGACGATGGTTGAGTTATCGGTGGTTGCAATGTCACCACCGGCATCGCGAAGAGCAACCGATGGAACCTGTACAAGAGCGCTACTGCTCTGACTTCCCACAGCTTCTTGCTCTATGGTCAGCATTACGGCCGCGTTGGTCGAAACGTACTTCACGATTACGATTCCAGAGCCACCATTACCACCGTAAGACCTGGTGTTTCCGTGGCCACCAGCACCGCCACCGCCACCGCCTGTATTTGGCTGGCCATCGCTTGCGCGTGACCATGACCAGTAGTTGAAAAGAGATGAACCGGCGCCGCCACCACCAATGCCGCCAACGCCGGCAACACCAGGTGAGTAATTTGTACCGTAGGTGTAGTCCCACCAACCGTGCGATCCACCACCGCCACCACCGCCGAAGTATTCAATGAATCCTCGGATACCAGTTGCAATTCCCGGACCGCCATTTCCGGCAATAAATCTTCCGCGGTCACTTTGACCTGCGCCACCGGCTCCGGCGCCACCACCGGTTACGTGCGGTTCGATTCCACCGTTCGGCGCTGAGCCACCGGTGAAGCCTCCGCTGTAGCCAGTAACGTTTGGCTTATACCCAACTCCGGGTCCACTTGGTTGCGTTCCACCACCACCGTTGGCTACTTGTGCAACCACAGATGTTCCAGTTGTTCCCGTGCCGTTTGCATTGAGCCAGTTCCAGGATGCTCCGCGACCACCACCAAGAACTTCAAAAGTTCCAAACTTTGATTTGCCGCCGTTAGTGCCGTAGACGCGTGGAGTCCAAGCTGATCCAATACCACCGGCACCAACTTCAATCGGAATGGTTGCACCCGGAGTCACCGCTAGATTTCCGCGCTCAAAGGTTCCACCGCCACCTCCGCCGGCACCAACGTGTGCTCCACCGCCACCGCCACCGCCAACGACCAAAACATCAAGCGCAGTTACGCCGTCTGGCACAGTCCAGTTACAGGTTCCGGTTTGCTTAAATTCTTCAATTGTGTAGTTGCCAGTTTCGTATTGGTAGGTGTCACAACCATTATTGAGTGCGAGCGGCACGTTGTTTGAATAGGTGATGACAATCACACCGGAACCACCGTCACCGGCAATACCAGATTGAACTGCAAAAGCTTGGCGTTCATCCCAACCTCCGGCACCACCACCGGAGCCAGAATTGGCAACTGCGTTCAGTGCAGCTGCAGCCGTCGGCGTCAAGCGACCCTTGCCGCCAACTCCACCAACGGTGGTGTTGGTTTCAACACAGGACCCACCAGCCCCGCCATTTCCACCGTCCCAGTGCACTGATCCACCACCACCGGCTGCATAACAAACTGACGCACCAGTAATCGTTGAAACAATTCCGCGGCCACCGGCACCACCGTTTGCTCTTGCAGTAGTTACACCAGACGGGGATGAGTTACCACCGGCACTGCCGGCACCGGCACCACCACCACCGGTGTAGTTGTAGTTGAATGATCCACTCGAGCCACTGCCACCACTAAAGGTTGCGCTTGATGCCCCGGTGCCAGACGCTGCACCGTTGCCGCCGATGGTGCGATTGGTTCCAAAGAAACTGTCCTGACCATTTCCGCCGGTTGATCGATCGGTATACCACTTGGTGGCAACACCACCCTGACCTACCTGTACCTTCAAGGTTTGACCAGGAACTACGTTTACCGCGGAGCGATAGTTGTAGGCACCAGCCGCACCACCACCGGCGTGACGCGAACCTCCTGCACCACCACCGGCAACCTGCAACGCCTCAACTTGACCTAGCCCAGTTGGTACAACCCAGCCACCTTCTTTGGTGATATAGGTTCGCGGAAAAGTTACAACGGTTTTTCCTTGTCGCGTTGCCGGGCGAGTAACAATTTTTACGTCTTTGCGATTTACGTCGTTGCCCTCAAAGTTGTTTATCTTGAGGTCGCTGGTATTCGTTGCCATCGACTTTTGATTCTTAATAGTCGCGCCAACTTCATTGAAGTCGTAATACACCGATAGCGCTGGGTCGCTCACATCTGCACGTGTGTGCATGTCAGTCAAGAGATTTGCAGTTCGGTTGCTCTTGTAAATCTTTAGTTCATCAATCCAGAAACCGGCGTCGCGACTGTGACCGTAGAGATAATTTCCGTTTCGAATATTTGTGCGACCACCAATTGCAAATGGTGCGTTGCTATCGGCTGGTGCGCCGGTGAAAGCTTTGTCCGCAGCGTTGTACCAGGTGTCACCACTGGAAACTAAAACTCCGTCAAAATACACATAGGTGTAGCGCCCAGCATTTCGAACTGCAACGTGCATCCAGGTATCGGGCTTCATGTAAACGCCGGAATCCATCCAAGCCCAACCACCGTTTGGTCCAAAATATGCCCAGCCAAAGTTTCCGTTCGCAAACCTAGCGAATACCCAACTGTTTTCCCTACCTAGAATTGACTGCCAAGTACTGGCCTTGGCCGAAGGAATGTTGAACCAAAACTCCACTGTAGAGTCGTTGGTCAGGGTGAAAGCCTCCTCATCGTAGGCCTCGAGACCCTGGTTGTTTGCCCACGAGTAATCGCCAGTGTTGTAGTAGCGATCCATTGAGGTTTCTTGAACGGCCGCCATTGCCACTGGTGATTGAACGAAGTTTGCCCCGGTTGCGAACAAAACGGCAGAAAGCAAAATTACCCAAAAGCGCTTGGCAGATATCTTGCGACGAGAGCGCGAAATGCGGGTGCGCGCGAGGGAAAAACGTGGTGCGATTTTGCGCATCGTTTTTCCTCCCTCGGGCAGGCCAAGGCAGAACCTTGACAAGTTCAAGGGTAAAAAATGGTTTGAATTACAACGTTGTAGTTATGCGGAATAACCGAACATTTTTAACGGCTTCGGAGTGTTGTTTTTAAAGATTTTTTTGGGGCCTGTTGGCCTTATTTTGTTTGAATTTACGTCCAAAAATTAGCAGGGCCACAATCACGACAGCCGCCCCAAAAACCAACCAACCAGCGGACCCATTTTCAGTCAGCTCCTGGAAGGTTACCCCGCCGGGTTGTTTGGGTGTTTTGCCATCAAAACCGTTAGTTTCGGCGGGGTCACCATCCTCAAAATTTGTGGTGCCATCACCATCGATATCGTTGTCGTTGATGTTGACCACGCCATCGCCATCGATGTCTGGATCCTCGTTGTTTACGATGCCGTCTCCGTCGGTGTCAAACTCGGTTCCGGCAGCCAGAATCGCAGGTTTTTGATTTTGTACAAACTTGGCCGAGTCAGCAACCGTGGCCGCTTGGGCGGGTGCAACGCTGAAGGCACCGGCCAAAAGCGAAAGCAGCAGGGCCAGAACAATTACGATCGCGCCAAGGCGAATTACTTTATCTCGGCGCAATTAGAGCTTCCATTTGGCCATGATTTGGTCCAGAAGTTCCTGGGTTGACTGCCCAATGTGCTCTTTTTCCAGTGCTGGCAAATCTTGTACAATTTTCTCAGATTCGGTCATTTCGGCCTTTTTGCGAGAGCGCTTTGCCGGTGCCGGCTGCTTTGGAATGTGAGGCACGCCCTCGGCGACATCTAGAAGCTCTGTGAAGAGATCGTAAGGCAGGATAACTGCCTGTGGTTTGCGGTGACTGCCAAAGACAATTGGTCTGGCCTCGGCACCCAGGGTCTTGTATTCGGCGACTCTGGTGGTGAGTTCGGCTCGGGCAATTGAGGTTGCCTGAACCCCGTCTTCGGCAAGGATTAGTCGCAACTGAGCGATGTTTAACATGCCCTAAGCCTATTATGTACAAATTGCTATCTGCAACGACACGCAGGCTTTTTCTGCGCACAATCTCTCAAAATTGCGGCAATTCTGGAACGCGTCGGCTAGTCCTTCGCCGAAGGAGACGGGCTTGGGCTGGCAACCGGCGCTGCTGTGATCGCCAGCTTGCCCTCTGGGGCCACCGGCATCAGCTCAACCCAGGTGTTTCCAGGTGCCAACAGCACCGGGGCACCGGCGGCATCAACTAGGGCAATCGGCGCTGTTGCCGAGGTTTTAGACCAGGTGGCCTCAACATACTTGCCGCCGGTAAATACCCAGGCTTTGCCGCTGTCTACCATCACGGTCTTGGGAATGTTGCCGTACTTTCGGTCGAGGTAGCTGCGATCGATTCGAACCTGCAAAACAACAACGTTGGTGGTTGCCACCTGTGCACCGTCTAACTTGTCCACCAGCGGTTTGCCGTCCTGAGTGCGCAGCCACTTGCCACCGTCTGACGATGGAGCCCAGAGCGCCGAAGCTTGCGGGAACTTGACCTCAAACTTGGTCACAGCGGCTCCTGAAGCGCCAGCCGACGAAGTTTGTACATCTTTTGCAAATTTGAACTGTTCACCCGGTGGAGTCAATTCTGGGTTGTCGTTAGCCAGCTTTTGCACGTTCACAATTACGTTGTGCGGAGCAATTCTCTCTGCACTGCGGCTAAATGTGCCTTTGCCTTGTTCTGTGGTTTCAGAGGCCACAAAGACCGGTGCCTGATTGATCATGTTCACGAAGACGGCCTGGCCGCCACTAAAACAAACGATTCCGCCAAACGGGCTCAAAATATCGGGGTCCATTGGGCGAATCGAGCGAACCGGGCCAATCGCATCTGGCTGGGTTGAGTGCCAAATTGCTACCAGGCGGGTTAGCCCTCCCTCAACCATCTCGTCAAAGACGATATCGGTGCTATTTAGGCCTGATTGAGGGCGCGGGGCCTCTGATCCGTTGTCTATTTTGCAAGCAACCGAGGGCTTCTTGAGCTGCAGGGCCGCCGGGGTGGTCTCTTCGTATTGCACTCCGGTGAGCGGGGCGGTCACATAAACCGGCTCTGGCTCGGCCGGGGCCAGCGGATTCACCACGGCCCCACCGGCACAGCCGCTCAGCGCCACGGCGCTAATTGAGGTGATAAGTAGGGCTCTTGCAGCTGTTCCAAAGTTCATGCCACGAGTTTATGCCCGACGGCGCTACTTATTGGTAGGGACCACCGAATTGCTCAACGGTGAATCCACACTGGACGAGGTGGCGTTGCTGGCCACAACAGTGAAGGCATAGGTCACGCCGGCTCGCAGCTTGAGCACCGCGGTGGTTGCGTTGGCCGCCACCCTAAGTGTGCCCACCACATTGCCGCCTGCCCAGACCCGCACGGTCTGCGAGACCAAGGGGTTCAAGCTGTTGTCAGCCTGCACCCAGGTCACGGTTGCGGCTCGCTTGCCGGCAACTGCAGACACCGATACCGGCGCCGCCGGCGCCTTGGCCACCGGAATTCCAATTCCGGCAGGGTTTGCGTACAGCAACGCATTTACCGTGCCGGCTGGAAGTGAACTGATTACGTCTTTGGTGGCGGCATCGGTTAGCGCCAAGGCCACAATATTTGGCTGTTGGAATCCGCCAGCCAAGAGCAATGCGGCTACGCCAGCTACGTGTGGGGATGCCATTGAGGTTCCGCTTAGCACCGCTGTTGCAGTGTCGCCGGTGAACCAGGCGGCGTTGATTGCCGATCCCGGTGCCGCCAGGTCAACGCAGGATCCAAAGTTGCTGTAGCTGGCGAAAGTATCGGTATTGGTGGTTGCAGCCACGGTAATCGCCCCAGAGACACGAGCTGGCGAACTTGTACAAGAATCTACTTTTGAGTTTCCAGCGGCGGCAACCACGGTAATTCCCCGGTTAATCAGCGAGTTAACGGCCGCATCAAGGGATGAGTTTGCCCCGCCACCAAGGCTCATGTTCACCACGGCAGGGGTGCCATCAACGTACTGGCCGGCAATCCAGTCCAGGCCGGCAATCACGCCAGAAATACTGCCGGAACCATCGCAGCCAAGCACGCGAACGGGAATCAAAGTGGCGGCCTTGGCCACGCCGTAGTTCGTACCCGCGGCAATTGAGGAAACGTGGGTTCCGTGGCCGTTACAGTCCTCAGTGCCGTTGGTGTCAGTGATTGACGAGTAGCCGGCGCTCACTCGACCGGTGAATTCTGCATGGCTGGAGCGAATTCCGGTGTCAACCACGTAAATCTGCACCCCAGAGCCGTTGCTGCTGTAGCTGTAGGAGCTAGAAAGCGGCAGCGCGGTCTGGTCAATTCGGTCAATTCCCCAGGCAGCCAGGCTGATCTGGGTCTCGGTGGCGGTGACCTCGGCGTCCTCGGTGATTGAGGCCACGGTGCCGCGCTTGGCAAAGGCGGCGCGCTGTTTATCGGTCAATCCGGCCACCACGCCCTTGAAAACCTTGCTGAACTGCTTGCCTACGGTGGCCTTGGCCGAGCGAAGGGCTGAAATCTCGTTGCCAGGGTCAGCTGCCTCGTTAAAGCGGATGATGTACTGAACCTTATTGCCGTTGTCCTTGAGTTCGGCCGCCTTGGCCAGGGCAGCGGCCTTCTTCTGGGCGCCGGTTAACTTGACCGGGTTGCCAAAGGTGGCTTTGCCCTCGGCGGTTACCGGCTTTCCGGTGGCATCGTTCTTGGCGTTGACAAAATCTTTGCTGATATCTGAAGGCTTGCCGGTTTCGGCCGGTTTATTGGTGCCAACCGGGTCTCCAGAGGCAACTGGCTTGCCCGAGTCAACCGGCTTGCCGGTTACTTTATCGGTGTTGGAATCTGTGTTGATTACCAGCGGGGTGCCTGGCTTGCCGTTGCCCAGCATTCCGTTGCCCGGGTTTGTGTCTGGCTTAGCCGCATTGGCAAGGTTGGCGCCGGTCAGCACCAGGGTGGCAACAGCACAGGAAGCAAGAAAAACACCGATTTTTGTGCGCATATCTCAAGTCTAGACTTGAGCGCATGAAGGTTCTAGTCACCGGCGGCGCCGGCTACATTGGCAGTCACGTTGTACGCATGTTGCAGGAGCGCGGTGACCAGGTGGTCGTGGTTGACGACATGTCGGAGGGAGTTCGCGCCCGACTCGGCGACACCAAGTTGGTCCAGCTGGATCTGGCCGCCCCAGAGGCCTTTGAGATTTTGAAAAACCTTTTCAACACCGATGCCATCGACGCAGTAGTCCACTTTGCCGCCCGCAAGAAGGTAGGCGAATCAGTTGAGAAGCCCGAGTGGTACTTTTCGCAGAACATTGGCGGCATGGCCAACCTAATGGGCGCGATGCGCGAGGCCGGCTTGAACAAACTGGTTTTCTCTTCATCGGCCGCCACCTACGGCATGCCAGATGTTCCAGCGGTAACTGAAGACACCGTTTGCAAGCCAATAAACCCATACGGCGAAACCAAGTTGGTTGGTGAGTGGATGGTTGATGCCGCTGCCGCTGCCTGGGGTCTTCGCGGTGTGAACCTGCGCTACTTCAACGTGGCCGGAGCCGGTTGGCCAGACCTTGCCGACACTGCGGTTGCCAACCTAGTGCCGATTGTTTTTGCAGCGATTCGTTCCGGAAATACTCCAAAGGTTTACGGCAACGACTACGCCACCGATGACGGCTCTTGCGTGCGCGACTACGTGCACGTGCACGATTTGGCCAGCGCTCACCTTGCGGCAATTGACTACTTGAACACCGATGTGCGTCCGCACACCACCTTCAACGTTGGCACTGGCAAGGGATCAAGTGTTTTTGAAGTGAT
>JACCEC012966498.1_pt1 | contig 38949 bp, 45 predicted proteins | sample 7450121 | NCBI WGS metagenome assembly JACCEC01 (sample SAMN15323455, study PRJNA562643) | freshwater metagenome | isolation source: river surface water | place: USA:Blue River Watershed | collected 2017-08-18 | reverse complement strand
GCGGTGGTTGGGTCGCCGCGCCGGCAAGTTCGGGCCCGTGCAGATGCTGGCCATCATGTAACACCCGGAAGCGATGCCAGCGTCCCGCCTCGACGGAGGCGGCAAGGCGCTGCCAGTGGAGCTGAGGTGCCCCGGCATCGTCCGCGATCAGGTGCCAGCCACGCGCGGTGGTTCGCGCCTCACGCAGGGAGCTCCAGCTGCCGCGCCTGTCCCAAAGCATGACCACCGCCTGCTCGGCGCCGAACGTTTCGGCAAGCAGTCGCAGGGCGTCGGCAAAGCGCTGGGGATGGGACACACCTTCAAGAAACAAGCTGATCAGACGTGCAAGAACGCCTGCAGGAAGCTGCATCACCATGTCGTTCGCCGTGCCAGAAAATGAGTTGACTTGCGGGGGGCTACCCGCAACAGAGGCAGGCAGCGGTCAACAGATTTACCATCACTTGCGGACGATGGGGCGCACTATCAGCGAAAACACGGCGCTCGGTACAACGCCAATGCAAACCGTCGCATCAGAACGACGCGATGCGGTCAGTCAGTCCATTCAGAACGATGAGAATGACGATTATGATGCCGGGGACGACTGCGACAACAGGTCAAAGTGCTCGACCTTGGGTGGCGATGCGAAAAAAGGACCGACAATGCCGCGCCAGGTCGTGAACGCGTCTGAACCCCGGAAATCGACGGTGTGGTTCTCCAGCGTTTCCCAGAAAATCATCAGCACATATCTTTCCGGCGACTCGATGCCTTTGTGGATCTGGTAGCCACGAAACCCTTTGGATTTGCTGATGACGTCCCGCACGCCATGAATGATGGCGGCATCAAACTCGGCTTGCTTGCCGGGTTGAATCTGAATATCGGCCAGTTCGAGAATCATTTTATTGTTATGAGTGAATTGTTACGGCTTTGCATTATCCCATCAATGCGCGCCGCCAGTGACCGAAATGAAATTGACTTCATGTCCACAAGCGTGAAAGATTGTCCTTGCGAAAAATAGCCCGCCCGTCAGTCAATGGCATGACAATCTACCAACCCCCGTCTTTTCGGCCACCTCATGCGCATTGCGCTCCTCGATCATGACCCGCAGCAGCGCAAGACGCTGCACCACCTGCTGAACACCGCAGGGCATGACTGCACCAGCTTCAGCCGTGCGGATGCGCTCCGGTCTAGCCTGATCAGCACCGAGCCGAACCTGCTGGTGATTCACTGGTCGGAAGAGGCGGTCGGCCTGCCGCTGCTGACGTTTACCCATGAGCAATGGCCTGCGCTCCCCGTGCTGCTGATCGCCAGCCGTACGCCGGGGGATGCGGTGCTGCGCGTGCTCGCGAGCGCCCCTGCCGATCTGCTGCTCAAGCCATTGCGGCGTAATGAGCTGCTGCTGCGCGTGCGCTTGCTGGTGGACCGGTATCGCCCGGGTCACGAAGAAGAGGAAACACTGAGCTTCGGTGGCTATGAATTCCTCACCGGCCGCGCGCAATTGCGGCGGGGCGGGCAGGTCATCAGCCTGACCCAGAAAGAATTCGAGCTGGCGCTGTTGTTCTTCCGGCATCTGGGCAGACCGCTGTCCCGCGCCTATATTCGTGAAGCGGTGTGGTCACGTGATGCCGAACTGTCATCACGCACCCTGGACACGCATGTGTCCCGCGTCAGGAACAAGCTGGGGCTGAAACCCGCCCAGGGCTACCGGCTGGTGCCGGTTTACAGCTTTGGCTACCGATTGGAGCAGATTACTGAATGACCGGTCTCCGCCCGGGGCTATAATACGAGCGGACAAATTTTCCCCTCATCCAACACGCATGCACCTCCTTGCCGTCGGCCTGAACCACACCACGGCACCGGTCTCGCTCCGCGAGAAGGTGGCCTTTCCGGCTGACCAACTGGGTCAGGCGGTGGCGTCTGCCTGCGCGTGGTTTGGCAATTCGTCCACGCAGGCCCGGCCGCAGGAGACTGCGATTCTGTCCACCTGCAACCGTACCGAGATCTACGGCGCGAGCGCCAACGATGGCAACATCGAGACGGCGCTCGACGCGACGGCGCATTTCGTCGCCGACTATCACAAGCTGCCGTATGCCGACCTGCGCCCGTATCTGTACGCGCTGCCGCAGGACGAGGCCGTACGCCATGCATTCCGCGTCGCCTCGGGGCTGGATTCGATGGTGCTGGGCGAGCCGCAGATCCTCGGCCAGATGAAAGATGCGGTGCGTCAGGCAGAAGCGGCCGGCGGGCTGGGCACGTATCTGCACCAGATGTTCCAGCGCACCTTTGCCGTGGCGAAGGAAGTGCGCACCACCACCGAGATCGGCGCGCACAGTGTGTCGATGGCAGCTGCCGCCGTCAGGCTGTCCGAGCGCATCTTTGACAAGCTCGCGGAACAGCATGTGCTCTTCATCGGCGCCGGTGAAATGATCGAACTGTGCGCAACGCACTTCGCCGCGCAGCATCCGAAGAGCCTGACGATTGCCAACCGCACGCCCGAGCGCGCCGAGCAGCTCGCGCACCGGCTGGGCGGCAAGACTTTGCGGCTGGGCGAATTGCCTGAACAGCTGGCCCATTTCGATATCGTGGTGTCCTGTACCGCATCATCCCTGCCTATCATCGGGCTAGGCATGGTCGAGCGTGCGATCAAGGCGCGACGCCGCAAACCCATCGTGATGGTGGATCTGGCGGTGCCGCGCGATATCGAGTCCGAGGTCGCGCGACTGAATGATGTCTTTCTCTACACCGTGGACGATCTCGGTGCGGCAGTGAAAATCGGCATCGAGAACCGGCAGTCGGCGGTGGCGCAGGCCGAGGCCATCATCGAGACCCGGGTGCAGGCCTTCATGCAATGGCTGGATGGCCGCGCGATCGTGCCGCTGATCCGCGACCTTCACGAGACCGGCGAGCAGATGCGCCGCGCCGAAGTGGATCGCGCCCGCAAGTTGCTGGCCAAAGGCGAAGACATCGACACGGTGCTCGAAGCCCTGTCCAAAGGGCTGACCGCGAAATTCCTGCACGGCCCGCAGCAGGCACTGCACGGCGCCGACGCCGACGAACGCGCGCGCCTCGCGCAACTCCTGCCACAGCTCTTCCGCACCAAGCGCTAGCGCACGCCGCCTGCCGCCCGGCCCTGCACGCCTGCGACGACAGGCGCTGTTCCTGAACTGCTTCCCCCTGCCTGATGAAACCATCGCTGTTATCCAAGCTGGAGCAACTCACCCAGCGGCTTGAAGAAGTGGGCGCCCTCCTGAATCAGGAGCAGGCTACCGCCGACATGGACCAGTACCGAAGGCTCACTCGCGAACATGCAGAACTGGAGCCGCTGGTCGCGCTGCATGCGCAGTGGAGCCAGGCCAATGAGGACATCCGAGCCGCGCGCGAGATGCTGTCCGATCCGGACATGAAAGCCTTTGCGCAGGAAGAACTGGATGTCGCCCAGCAGCGCGCCGAGCGGCTGGTGCTGGAACTGCAGAAGATGATGCTGCCCAAAGATCCGAATGACGAGCGCAACATCTTCCTCGAGATACGCGCCGGCACGGGCGGCGATGAGTCGGCGTTGTTCGCCGGCGACCTGCTGCGCATGTACACCCGCTATGCCGAGCGGCAGCGCTGGCAGATCGAGATGGTGTCCGAGTCACCATCCGAACTGGGCGGCTACAAGGAAGTGATCGTGCGCCTCGTCGGTCATGGCGCGTACTCGCGAATGAAATTCGAATCCGGCGGCCACCGCGTGCAGCGCGTACCTGAAACCGAGGCGCAGGGACGCATCCACACCTCGGCCTGCACCGTGGCCGTGATGCCCGAAGCGGACGAGATCGGCGAAGTGGATATCAACCCCGCTGACATTCGCATTGACACCTTTCGGGCGTCGGGTGCGGGCGGACAGCACATCAACAAGACGGATTCTGCGGTGCGCATCACGCACCTGCCGACGGGCATCGTGGTCGAATGCCAGGATGACCGCAGTCAGCACAAGAACAAGGCACAGGCAATGAAAGTGCTGGCCACCCGGATCAAGGATGTGCAGCTGCGCGCGCAGCAGAGCGCCGAAGCAGCGACGCGCAAGTCGCTGGTCGGTTCGGGCGACCGCAGCGAACGCATCCGCACCTACAATTTCCCGCAGGGTCGGGTGACCGACCACCGGATCAACCTGACGCTGTATAAACTCGAGGCGGTGATGGAAGGCGAACTGGATGAGGTGACCAGCGCGCTGATGGCCGAGCATCAGGCCGAGCAACTGGCTGCACTCGCGGAGAACAACGGATGATCAATCGCTATGCAAAACCCCTGATCCTGCTGGTTGCACTGGCCTGCATCGCCATGCTGGCGGTCGGACTGTACCTGCAGCTGGTACTGGAGATGCTGCCCTGCCCGCTGTGCATATTGCAGCGCTATGCATTCGCGGCGACGGCGCTGATCTGCGTGATTGCCCTCCTCCTTCCGGCAGCCTGGCTGCGCGTCGGTGCGGCACTGGGCGCGCTGGCATCGCTTACCGGTGCCGGGATCGCGATACGCCATCTGTGGGTGAAGGCGCACCCGACCATCTCTTGCGGCATCGATCCGCTGGAGACCTCGCTGAACAAGGTGTTCATCGCTGACTGGTTCCCGGCGCTGTTTCAGGCCGATGGCCTGTGCACCACCGAATACGATCCCATCCTTGGCTTGTCGATTCCGCAGTGGGCGCTGGTGTGGTTTGCGATCTTCGCGGCGACCCTTGCCCTGATCGCGCTGCGCTATCGCCGCACCGAATGACGGTTGAGAAATTCCTGCGTCAGGGTCGACTGGCACCGCTGGAGGCGCGCATCCTGATCGCGCATGCGTTGCAGTGGTCGCGCGTACAGCTGGTAACGCGTTCGCAGGAACGGCTCAGTGATGCGCAAGCTCGCGAGATCGACGGACTTTTCCGGCGCCGGGAGGCGGGCGAACCGATCGCCTACATCACCGGCCTGCGCGAGTTTCATGGCCTCGATTTCGAGGTCACGCCGGCCGTGCTGATACCGCGCCCGGAGACCGAGCTGCTGGTCGAACTGGCGGAGCAGAACTTGCCCGAAGGCGGCCGTGCGCTGGATCTCGGCACCGGCTCGGGCGCCGTGGCGGTCACGCTGGCCCGGCTTCGTCTCGATGCGCAGGTCACGGCCACGGACATCAGCGACGACGCATTGCACGTGGCCAGACGCAACGCGCTGCGCCATCAGACCCACGTGAACTTCGTACTCAGTGACTGGTACCGGCAGGTGGAGGGCGTATTCGATCTGATCGTCAGCAACCCGCCCTATATCGCCGCCGGCGACCGGCATTTGTCCGAAGGCGACCTGCGCTTCGAGCCTGCCGGCGCGCTGACGGATCATGCCGACGGCTTGCAGGCCATCGCGGCGATCATCGCCGGTGCGCCAGCCCACCTGCGGCCGGGCGGCTGCCTGCTGATCGAGCATGGCTATGATCAGGCCGAAGCCGTGCGACAGTGTTTTGCGCAAACGGGGCGAACCGATCACGGGTGGACCAACCGCGGGTGGACCGACATTCTCAGCTGGCGCGATCTGGCCGGGATAGAGCGCGTGTCCGGCGCCCGCCTTCAAGCCCCGTGAACCTCCCCCTGTCAAGACTGGTATCAAAGATAAATTTCCGTATCATCCCAGCCTCGTCCTCCCTCCGAGTCCTTCACTACTTTCCGACCGAAACCGATGTTGCCTTCGATTGAACAACGCCTGGCCAGCGAGCTTGCGGCCCGAACTGACCAGGTCTCTGCGGCCATTGCCCTGCTGGATGAGGGCGCGACCGTGCCCTTCATCGCCCGCTACCGCAAAGAAGCCACCGGCGGTCTGGATGACATACAGCTGCGCCTGCTGGAAGAGCGGCTGCGCTACCTGCGCGAACTCGAAAGCCGTCGCGAGGCCATCCTCGCATCGATCGAAGAGCAGGGAAAGATGACGCCCGCGCTGAAAGACGCCATTCTGCGCGCCGAGGACAAGACGCACCTCGAAGATCTTTACCTTCCCTACCGTCCCAAGCGCCGCACCAAGGCACAGATCGCGGTCGAAGCCGGGCTTGAGCCGCTGGCCGATGCGCTGCTGGGCGACCCGACGCTGGATCCTGAAGCCGAAGCGGCGAAGTACCTGCGTGCGGCGTTCACCACGGATCAGGGCGAGAATCCGGGCGTCGCGGATACCAAGGCGGCGCTCGATGGCGCGCGCCAGATTCTGATGGAGCGCTTCGCCGAAGATGCGACGCTGCTGCAGGACCTGCGTGACTATCTGCTTGAGCATGCGGTGGTGGAAGCCAAGGTCATCGAGGGCAAGCAGGACGCCGGCGAAAAGTTTTCGGATTACTTCGATCACACGGAAAATCTGTCGGGCATCCCCTCGCACCGGGCGCTGGCGCTGCTGCGCGGACGCCGGGAAGAGATTCTCACGGTATCGCTGCGTCTGGACAGCGAGCCGGAAAAACCCAAGTGGGACGCGCCGCACAATCCCTGTGAGGCAAGGATCGCAGCGCGCTTTGGCATCAGCCAGCAGAATCGCGCTGCGGACAAATGGCTGCTCGATACCGTGCGCTGGACATGGCGCGTGAAGAGCTTCATGCACCTCGAAACCGAGCTGATGACGCGCATGCGCGAAGAGGCCGAGGCGGAAGCGATTCAGGTGTTCGCGCGCAATTTGAAAGACTTGCTGCTGGCCGCGCCTGCCGGCCCGCGCGCGACAATGGGTCTGGACCCGGGCTTGCGCACCGGCGTGAAAGTCGCCGTGGTCGATGCGACCGGCAAAGTGGTCGATACCGCAACGATCTACCCGCACCAGCCGCGCAACGACTGGGACGGCTCGCTGCACCTGCTCGCGCAACTGGCGCGCAAGCATCAGGTCGCGCTGGTCGCGATCGGTAACGGCACCGCATCGCGCGAGACCGACCGACTCGCACAGGACCTGATCCGCCAGAATCCCGACCTCGCAATGAATAAGATCGTGGTGTCCGAGGCCGGTGCGTCGGTGTATTCCGCATCCGAGTTTGCGTCGAAGGAGTTGCCCGAGCTGGATGTGTCACTGCGCGGCGCGGTATCGATTGCGCGCCGCCTGCAAGACCCGCTGGCCGAACTGGTAAAAATCGATCCCAAGTCGATCGGAGTCGGCCAGTACCAGCATGATGTATCGCAGACCCGCCTCGCGCGCACGCTGGATGCAGTGGTCGAAGATTGCGTGAATGCCGTCGGCGTGGACGTGAACACCGCGTCGGCGCCGCTGCTGGCGCGGGTATCGGGACTGAGCAGCAGTGTTGCGCAGAGCATCGTCCAGTATCGCGACCAGAAAGGCATGTTCGGTTCGCGCGCGGCATTGCGCGAGGTACCGCGCCTCGGCGACAAGACCTTCGAGCTGGCGGCGGGCTTCCTGCGGGTGATGAGCGGCGAGAATCCGCTGGATGCATCCGCCGTGCACCCGGAATCCTATCCGCTGGTGGAGAAAATTCTGGCCGAGATCAAGCGCGACGTGAAGAGCGTGATCGGCGACAGCGCACTGCTGAAGTCGCTCGATCCGAAGCGCTTCGCTGACGAGCAGTTCGGCGTGCCGACGGTGATGGATATCCTAAAGGAACTCGACAAGCCCGGACGCGACCCGCGCCCGGCCTTCGTGACGGCCAGCTTCAAGGACGGCGTGGAAGACCTGAAGGACCTGCGCCCCGACATGATTCTCGAAGGCGTCGTCACCAACGTCGCCGCCTTCGGTGCGTTTGTGGACATCGGCGTGCACCAGGATGGTCTGGTGCATATTTCCGCGCTGTCGAACAGCTATGTGAAAGACCCGCACACCGTGGTGAAGGCCGGGCAGGTGGTGAAGGTCAAGGTGCTGGAAGTGGACATCAAGCGCAAACGGATCGCGCTGACCATGCGGCTGTCGGATGCGGCACCCGCGCCGGGAGAGCGGCGCGAGCGCAGCGGCGAGCGCAGGAGCAATGAGCGGGCCATTGAGCGCCATGCCCCCCGACGCGAAACGGTGCCGGCGAACTCGGCGATGGCGGCGGCGTTTGCCAAGCTCAAGCGCTGAAATCCGGCCGGGAGGCCGGGCAGCGTCACCGGCTTTTCCCTATAATGCGGCAATCAACCCTAATTCAACGCGAGGAAGTCATGAGTGACGTGCAATCCTGGATCAAAGAGACTGTGACCACCCATCCGGTGGTGCTGTTCATGAAGGGCACCGCCCAGTTTCCCCAGTGCGGCTTTTCCGGCCGCGCCATTGAGCTGCTCAAGGCCACCGGCGTGCAGGATCTGGTGACGGTCAATGTGCTGGAAGATGACGAGGTCCGTCAGGGCATCAAGGAATATTCGAACTGGCCGACCATCCCCCAGCTGTATGTGAAGGGCGAATTCATCGGCGGCGCCGACATTCTGGGCGAGATGTACGAGTCGGGTGAGCTGCAGACCCTGATCAAGGGCTGACAGGCCCGACGTGCAGATGAAACGCCTGATCGTCGCCATCACGGGTGCGTCGGGCGCGCTGTATGCGGTGAGGCTGCTCCACTGGCTGCGCGAGACCGGCGGCGTGGAGTCGCACCTGATGATCTCCGAGGCTGGCGCCCTCAGCCTGCATCACGAACTCGGGATGACGCGCAAAGAGGTCGAGGCACTCGCGGACGCGGTTCATCATGTCCGTGATGTCGGTGCCTGTGTGGCCAGCGGCTCGTTCTCGTCCGAGGGCATGATCGTTGCGCCCTGCTCGATGAAAACCCTCGCTGCGGTCGCGCACGGCTTGTGTGACAACCTGATCTCGCGCGCCGCCGATGTGACGCTCAAGGAGCGTCGCCGGCTGGTACTGATGGTGCGCGAGACCCCATTCAATCTTGCGCACCTGCGAAACATGACGGCCGTCACAGAAATGGGCGGCATCATCTTCCCGCCGCTGCCGGCGCTCTATCAGAAACCCAGAGACATCACCGAGATGGTGGATCAGACCTTGGGCCGGGTGCTGGACTTGTTTGGCATCGGACAGGCGCTGACCCCCGAGTGGCTGGGACTGAAACCGCCGCAGAATAGCGTGTCGGGTAGCTGATCCGGATCCTGACTCCTGATATCAGGAACCCGTTCAGGCACTCTCTTTCGGCGCCTCAGGAGCGACCTCCTGTATCTCAAGCTGCAAGTCCTGTTGCTGAGTGCTGGCAGGTAGCTCTCGCTGCTGGCGCACGCCGTTCACCATGCGCTCCACCGCCTCGGCATAGCCTTCCATCGAGAAGGTGCTGATCCTGAAGGTTCCATCGGTGAGCGGAAAAGCAAAGCCGACGACCGGTGTGCCCTGGAACGCGCGATTCATCGGTTCGCTCTCGTTGAACCAGTACACGAGAATGTCGCCGTTGGCGGTTGCGACCGGTTCACATACCCCTTCGATCGTCAGCGCGCCGACGTCGGTCGTGATCATGAACGGGTAATTGCCACCCGGCTGGCAATCAATGCCATTGGCAAAATAATAACGGCAGCTGCCCGCTGCGCACAGAATGCCGAAGGTCGATGTGCCATTCTCATGCGTCGTTGCTTCGCCCATCCCATCGAGGAACTGGGACGTCCAGCGGCCATGTTCCATTCGGGCGTCGGCGTGCGCCGACACCGCGAAAGACAGGGACAGCAACAGCAGCAGGCAAGCGAAAGCGCGACGCATGACGTTCTCCGGAAAGCTTCAATAACGAGAACGGAATTTACCACGCAAGGCGCGGATCACTCGTTCATGTCGAGGCTGACGCTGCCGAGCCCGGAGACCTCGATGCGTACACGGTCCCCGGCATTGAGCCACTGGGTCTCGACGACACTGCCCAGCAGGATGAACTCCCCGGCTTTCAGTCCGGGCAGCCCATGTTCGCCATGCGCATTGGCCAGCCAGGCCAGCGCGTTGAGCGGATGACCCATCACGAGTGAGCTGTTGCCATTGGCGACTTCGATCTTATTGATCCAGGTGCGCCCGGTCAGGTTGGCGAGATCAAGATGGCGCCAGTCCCTGACAGGATCGCCCAGCACACAGCCGGCGTTATAAAAGTCATCGGCCGCGAGGGTGCGCACACCGAGCGCTCGATAATCTGTATAGCGTTCATCGACCAGCTCCATGCCGACCATCACCTCGCCGACCGCCGCCTCGACTTCGGGGCGGGTATAGGCTTGCGCGCGTGGCGGCAGATCTTTCGCGAGGCGCACCGCCACCTCGCACTCGATGCCGATCTTGACGAAGCTTTTGCGGGAGACGGCGCCATGGCCCTGCATCACGGTCTTGTCAAAGACCCGGCCCGTGGCAGGGTGATCGATCTGGACAAAGGCTTGCATGACGGGCGTGGTGCAGCCGATCTTGTGACCAACCACCTTCCCATGACCGGCTGACGTCAGCATCTCGTTCAGTGCGGACTGGATCGCGTAGCACTCGGTCATGTCGCGGGGTGCGAGATCCGCAGGCAGAGGCCCGATCGGCTGTCCGGATAAACGTTGTTCCATCAACAGGGCCGCGGCGCGTTCTGCTGTGCGTTGTGCTGTGTTTTGCAAGATCTCTCCTTTTTTTGCGTCTGTGCGCTTTTTATTGTGTAGCAAGTTTAGCAAAAACATCACGCAGACCCGGGTTTTCGACAAGCCTCGCAAAGAGCCTTGATTTCTATTGAAAATTTATAGTGTTTCGACCCAGAAATGCACTGAATTTTTCATCTGTTTTGCACGCTGCTCAACGGGCAAAACGCGACTTTTTCAAGGTTATAATCCGCCGTTTTCTTTGGGTGTCCGCCTCGGACATCTCCCTCTCTACCCGCATTTCGGAGACTCTCCATGAGTTCAATCATCAAACAGGCCGGATGGATGGCGCTCGCGCTGATCGGCGCGTTCGCGCTGGGCACCGTGGCGCTGTCACGGGGCGAAAGTATCAACGCCCTGTGGATCGTCGTGGCCGCTGTCGCGATTTACCTGATCGGCTTCCGGTACTACGCACGCTTCATCGCCACGCGCGTGATGCAACTCGATGGCGCGCGCGCGACACCGGCGGTACGACTCAATGACGGTCTCGATTATGTCCCGACCAACAAGCATGTGCTGTTCGGCCATCACTTCGCTGCGATCGCTGGTGCCGGTCCTCTGGTGGGCCCCGTGCTCGCCGCACAGATGGGCTATTTGCCGGGCATGATGTGGATCCTGGTCGGCGCCATCTTTGCCGGCGCGGTGCAGGATTTCATGATCCTGTTCGTGTCCACACGCCGCGATGGTCGCTCGCTGGGCGACCTGATCAAATCCGAACTCGGTCTGGTGCCCGGCGTGATCGCACTGTTCGGCACCTTCATGATCATGACCATCCTGCTGGCGGTGCTGGCACTGATCGTCGTGAAAGCGCTCGCTGAAAGTCCGTGGGGCACGTTCACCGTGGCAGCGACGATTCCGATCGCTCTATTCATGGGGGTTTACAGCCGCTATCTGCGACCCGGCAAGGTCGGTGAAGTGTCGGTCATCGGCTTCATTCTGCTGATGGCGTCCATCGTCTATGGCGGCCATGTGGCAGCCGATCCGGTGCTGGGCCCGATGTTTACCTTTGATGGCAAACAGCTGACCTGGATGCTGCTGGCCTATGGCGTGGTCGCGTCGGTGCTGCCGGTGTGGCTGCTGCTCGCGCCGCGTGACTATCTGTCGACCTTCCTGAAGATCGGCGCCATCGTCGCACTGGCCCTCGGTATCGTTTTTGTGGCGCCCGAGCTGAAAATGCCGGCGGTCACCAAATTCATTGATGGCACTGGCCCGGTCTGGTCAGGCAGCCTGTTCCCCTTCCTGTTCATTACCATCGCCTGCGGTGCAGTATCGGGATTCCATTCGCTGATTTCCTCGGGCACGACGCCCAAGCTGATGGAAAATGAATTGCACGCCCCGTACATCGGCTATGGCGGCATGCTGATGGAGTCCTTCGTCGCCATCATGGCACTGGTTGCTGCATCGATCATCGAGCCGGGCGTGTACTTCGCAATGAACAGCCCGGCCGCGCTGATTGGCACGACGCCGGAATCGGCGGCGGCTGCGATCAGCCAGTGGGGCTTCCTGGTGACCCCGGAAATGCTGCAGCAAACGGCGGCCAATGTGGGCGAGACAACGATCATCTCCCGCGCGGGGGGCGCGCCGACGCTGGCGGTCGGCATGGCGTATATTTTCTCGGCAGTCATCGGCGGTACGGCGATGATGGCCTTCTGGTATCACTTCGCGATCCTGTTCGAAGCCCTGTTCATCCTGACAGCGGTGGATGCGGGCACGCGCGTGGGCCGCTTCATGCTGCAGGATCTGATCGGTACGCTGGTGCCCTCGTTCAAGAATATCCACGGACTGGCATCGAATATCATCGCAACGCTGCTGTGCGTGGCGGCCTGGGGTTATTTCCTGTATCAGGGGGTTGTGGATCCGCTTGGCGGCATCAACACGCTGTGGCCCCTGTTTGGCATCTCCAATCAGATGCTGGCGGCGATTGCGCTGATGCTGGCGACCGTCGTGCTCTTCAAGCTCAAGCGCGAAAAGCTGGCCTGGGTCACGATCGTGCCCACGGTCTGGCTGCTGATTTGCACACTGACGGCCGGCTATCAGAAGCTCTTCCATGAGAATCCGAAGATCGGCTTCCTTGCGCATGCGGCGAAATTCAAGGCCGCTGCGGCCGAGGACAAGTTGCTGGCACCGGCGAAGTCGGCCGCGCAAATGCAGCAGATCATTTTCAATGATTATGTCGATGCCTCACTGGCCGCCATTTTCATTGCAGTCGTGTTGTCGGTGCTGGTGTTTGGCCTGCGTGCCTGCCTGCAGGCGCTGCGTGAAGACAAACCCACGACGCTGGAAGCCGGTGGTGTGCCGATGGTATCGGCTCAGGCCTGATGCGCTGAACAAGGAGCCACGCATGTTTGACGAACTCGGAAAACTCGGCGCCTATCTCGGGCAGACGGCCAGACTGATGGTCGGCCTGCCCGATTACGACAACTACCTCAACCACATGAAAGCCACGCACCCGGATCAGCCGGTGATGAGCTATGAAGAATTTTTCAGGGAGCGGCAGGATGCCCGCTATGGCGGTAAAGGACGTATCGCCCGCTGCTGCTGATCATTCATACGAGGGTGACCCGACCCGGACATGCGTGTCCGGGTTTTTTTCGTCCCTTGAGGGTGAACGAGGAAGAGGAGTGAAACCGATGCGCTGATGAACGACGTCTGAACGACCTCATTCACGCGCCAGACTGGAATTCTTGGTGCCGACTGCAGGACTCGAACCCGCCACCCCATGATTACAAATCAAGTGCTCTACCAGATGAGCTAAGCCGGCTTGTGAGGCACGAATTATACGATGTTATTTGACCCGGGTGAGCTTTGGGCGACCCCGGGTCTTCGGCGGCTCGGGATCCGGTTTTCCATCATCCTTGTCAGCCGTGGCACCGGCGCCACCGGCAGCACCCGCCGTATCGACCGGCGCCAGTGTTGGTGCACGGGAACGCAGGGACGGCGCTTTCTCCTGTGCGGATTCCGGGCTCTTTTTGGTATCGGACTTCTTCTTGCGCTCAGGCTCTTCCCGCCGAACCTCGAACGCCATGCCCTGACCATTTTCCCGCGCGTAGATCGCGCTGACATTGTCGACCGGCACTTCGATCTCGCGGGCCACACCGCCAAACCGGGCTTTGAAGTGGATCAGCTCATTATCCATCTTCAGATTGCCGGTGGCCTCGAAACTGATGTTCAGCACGATCTCGCCATTTTTGACGAATTCCATCGGCACCCGCGTACGCGAATCGACCGAGACCACGATGTAAGGCGTGTAGCCGTTATCGGTGCACCACTCATAGAGCGCACGCAGCAGATACGGCTTGGTCGAGGTCTCTGACATCGTTCGCTCGGAATCCGACATGATCAGCGGCGCATGACTTTCTCGGAAGGCGTCAGTGCTTCAATGTAGGCAGGCCGCGAAAAGATGCGTTCAGCGTACTTCATCAGTGGCGCTGCCGTCTTGGACAGCTCGACACCGTAATGATCCAGACGCCACAGCAGCGGTGCGATGGCAACGTCCAGCATGGAAAACTCGTCGCCTAGCATGTACTTGTTCTTGAGGAACAAAGGTGCGAGGGTGGTCAGGCGATCACGAATCTCGTTGCGGGCTTTTTCATGGCTCTTCTCGGCAGAACGCGATTTTTCGTTCTCCAGCGTATGCACATGAATGAATAGTTCTTTCTCGAAATTGAACAGCATCAGACGGGCACGCGCACGCATCAGCGGATCGGCCGGCATCAGCTGCGGATGCGGGAAGCGCTCATCGATGTACTCGTTGATGATGTTCGATTCATACAGCACCAGTTCACGCTCGACCAGGATAGGCACCTGACCATAGGGATTCATGGTCGAGATATCTTCGGGCTTGTTGAACAGGTCAACATCACGAATCTCGAAATCCATGCCCTTCTCGAATAGAACGAGCCGGCAGCGCTGGGAAAAAGGGCACGTGGTACCCGAGTAGAGAACCATCATCTTTACAGTTCCTTGGAAACAAAGAGGGTGAGGCGGCGACCGCCTCACCCTGCTCACGAATATTCTGCTTTTCGTTAAACCTGCTTATTGTTTTTGATCAAAACGAATGACAGGAAACGGGTAAACAGGGCTGATTATTTGACTTCTTTCCAGAAGGACGCATTCAGACGCCAGGTCAGGAACACCAGCACCGCCAGGAACAACAGCACCCAGACGCCCAGCTTCTGGCGCTTGTTCTTCACCGGCTCGCTCATCCACTCCATGAACCCCACGAGATCAGCCATCTCGGTGTCATAGGCCTGAGAGGACAGCTTGCCCGGCTTCAGCTGTTCAAAACCCGCGAACTTGTGGATGGTCTTGCCCGCATCATGCGGATCTTTTTCTTCCACGAATTTCGCCTTGCGCACGCCCTGCAACTCCCACAGCACATGCGGCATGCCGACATTGGGATAGACCAGATTGTTCCAGCCGGTGGCGCGCGTGTCGTCTTTGTAATACGTACGCAGGTAGGTATAGACATAGTCGGCGCCCGAACCCTGCGCCGACGCTTTCGCACGGACGATGACTGACAGATCCGGCGGCGCTGCACCGAACCAGGCCTTCGCATCCTTCTCCGCCAGCGTCACCTTCATCAGGTCACCGACTTTGTCGGATGAGAACAGCAGGTTGTCCTGGATCTGCTTATCGGTAAGGCCGATGTCGCGCAGCCGGTTGTAACGCACCAGCGATGCGGAGTGGCAGTTCAGGCAGTAATTGACGAACAGGCGTGCGCCGTTCTGCAGCGCAGACAAGTCATGACTGCGATCCGGTGCACGGTCGAGCGGAAAGCCCCCCTCGGACGCCAGAGCCAATGCCGGGACGAGTGCCAGTGCCGCAAGCAATTTCTTCAACAGTTTCATTCTTTTTTCCTTTTGCGGCTTAGTGCGGCTGGAAATTCACGCGGGTCGGCACAGGCTTGAATTCACCTATGCGGCTCCACCACGGCATCAGCAGGAAGAAACCGAAGTAGATGAACGTGCAGATCTGGGACACCAGCGTGCCGACGGCGGTGGGCGCCTGCACACCCAGATAACCCAGGATCAGGAACGCGATGGCGAACACGATGTAAACGATCTTGTGCCAGTCCGGGCGATAACGGATCGACTTCACCGGAGAGAAGTCCAGCCAGGGCAGTCCGGCCAGGATCAGCACGGAGACACCCATCAGCACCACACCCCAGAACTTCGCATCGAACACCAGCATCGCGACCACGATCACGGCCGTGGCAGCAATCACGCCGTTCTTGATCAGTTGCGGCAGACGGGTCTTGAAGACGATCAGCGCTGCGTAGCCGATCACGCCGAGGATCAGCGCGTACATGAACTGCGAGGTGGTCGCGCGCAGGATCGAATAGAACGGCGTGAAGTACCAGACCGGCGCAATGTGCGGCGGCGTCTTCAGCGGATCGGCCGGGATGAAGTTGTTGTACTCGAGGAAGTACCCGCCCATCTCAGGCGCGAAGAAAATGACCGCGCTGAAAATGAACAGGAAGACCGAGACGCCAAAGATATCCTTGGTCGAGTAGTACGGGTGCGAGGGAATCATATCGACGCCATGACCGTCAGGACCGACGTTTTCCTTGACTTCGATGCCGTCAGGATTGTTCGAGCCCACCTCATGCAGCGCGATCAGGTGAGCAACAACCAGACCGAGCAGCACCAGCGGAATCGCGATCACGTGGAACGAGAAGAAGCGGTTCAGCGTCGCATCCGACACCACATAGTCACCACGGATCCACAGCGACAGATCGGGACCGATGAAGGGGATCGCACCGAACAGGTTGACGATCACCTGCGCGCCCCAGTAGGACATCTGGCCCCAGGGCAGCAGGTAGCCGAAGAACGCCTCGGCCATCAGGCACAGGAAGATGCCGACGCCAAACAGCCAGATCAGCTCGCGCGGCTTGCGGTAGGAACCGTACAGCAGCGCACGCGTCATGTGCAGATAGACCACGATGAAGAACGCGGACGCGCCGGTGGAGTGCATGTAGCGCACCAGCCAGCCCCAGGGGACTTCCCGCATGATGTACTCGACGGACGCAAACGCGAGATTGGCGTCCGGCTTGTAGTTCATCACGAGGAAGATGCCGGTGACGATCTGAATGACCAGCACGAGTGCGGCCAGCGAACCGAACAGGTACATCCAGTTGAAGTTCTTCGGTGCGTAGTACTTACCCCACTGATCATTCCACAGCTGGGTCAGCGGAAAACGGGAATCGACCCACGCGAGGGCCTTTTGCGCCACCGGTGCGTTGTCCGGCAGTTTCTTTTCAACGAATGCCATGATTAAGCCTCGCCTTTCTCGTCTTTACCGATCGCGATCCGGGTCTCACTCAGGTACATGTGACGCGGAACCTCTAGATTGTCGGGCGCCGGTTTGTTCTTGAACACGCGACCGGCGAGATCGAAGGTGGAACCGTGGCAGGGGCACAGGAAACCGCCCGCCCAGTCATCCGGCAGCGAGGGCTGTGCGCCCGTCTGAAACTTGGTCGACGGCGAGCAACCGAGGTGAGAGCAGATGCCGACCGCCACAAGAATCTCGGGCTTGATCGAACGGTGCTCGTTACGCGCATACTCAGGCGTGAGCTCGTTGGGATTGCGCTCGGATTTCGGATCGGCGACCTGAACGTCGGTCTTTTTCAGCGACGCAATCATCTCCGGCGTGCGCTTGATGACCCACACGGGCTTGCCGCGCCATTCGACCGTCTTCATTTCGCCCGGCTTGAGGTCGGCGATATCGATTTCCACCGGCGCACCGGCAGCTTTCGCTCGCTCCGAAGGCTCGAACGTTGAAACAAACGCGCCGGCCGCTGCAAGACCTGCCACGCCACCGGCAGCACAGGTTGCAACCAGCAGGCCACGACGACCCGGGTCGACCTGATTTTCGTCACTCATAACAACCCCAATCAATGAAATTGCAAAATTTTTACGGAACTTCCAGCAACCCATCATTATATCGGAGCGCCTCCGGCTTTTAAAGGCGCGCTCCGCCTTTATCTGGCCCGAACATGCCTAAAAGGCAAAATGGAGTTTTGCGCGCTATCGTTATATTTCGATAACACGCCGGCAGTCGGCAGATTGCCGCGGCCGGTTCGCACAGAAGACGTGGTGCTGCCCTAGTCGCTATCGGCCGCGCGGGAGAGGTAGGACAGGCGAGGGCTGACCTGCTCGCCGCCCAGCAAGCCGCGGCGGCGCGCTTCGTAGACCGCCTCGCCGCGCGAGTGCACGGAGAGCTTGCCGTAGATGTGCTTGATATGGGTCTGGACCGTCCCGATCGACAGTCCGAGCGCGGCGGCGACTTTCGCATAGGAGCTGCCGCGTGCGATAAGTTCGAGGATGGCCGCCTCGCGTCGCGTCAGGTTATGCCATGCGCCTCCCTCCGGAAGTGCCCGGGTGCTTGCGGACCCGCCACGCATCCTCGTCAGCACCTTTCTTGCGATCACAGGGCTGATCGGCGACCCGCCGCTGCGCACCTCGAGCAGCGCGCGGACGACGTCCCGATATCCGGCCTCCTTGAGCACATAACCGGAAGCGCCGGCCTCGATGCAGGCCAGCACCTGCTCTTCATCGCTCGAGCTGGTGGTGACCATGATGTCCGCATCAGGATTGAGGCGGCGACAGGCTTCGATGATCGACAAGCCTGAACCGTCAGGCAAGCCGAGATCTGTCAGCAGCAGATCGCACTGGTTGGCACTGAGCCAGCGCAGCGCCTCCGACACGTTGGTGCAGGAGGCCGCCAGTTGCAGCAAGGGCTCCGACTCGATGGCCTTGCAAAGCAGCTGGCGGGTCACTGCCTCATCTTCAACCAACATCACCCGGGCAGGCGGCGCAGGCAGGGAACACTGCATGATGAAAAAATCCGTAATGATCTGACGACGATGGGTTCGGTGCGCATCAGTCGTCAAATGGTTCCGGATCGCTGCGCAAATCAGAGCAAATACGTATGAATCAAAGAAAATTCCTTACGTATCGCTCCGCTGCGATACAGAGCAGCGCAAATGTTCGGTAATCATCAGCTTACATGCGGCGGCGGCGCATCCTCTCGCGCATCCTTCCGCACCTGCTTGCTCATCGCCTGCCTCATACCGGATTGGGCAGGTCGATGAACTCATGGCGCAAGCCCATCGTCGCGGCCAGATGCTCGCCCAGCGCCTGCACACCATAACGCTCGGTCGCATGATGGCCACAGGCGAGATAGGCGGCACCGCTTTCGTGCGCAAGATGCACGGTCTGCTCGGAGATCTCCCCGCTGAGATACGTCGTTGCACCCGCCGCGATGGCCTCACCGAAAGCCCCTTGCGCCGCGCCCGTGCACCAGCCGATGCGACCCAGCGGCTGGTCGCGGTCACCGATGACCAGCGGTTCCCGATCCAGTGCACGCGTCACGGCGAGCGCCAGATCACCGACGGTGCGCAACGGTGCCTGCGCATGCCCGAGCCAGCCGAGATCCTGTTCAGAGAACCGCGACTCGGACGTCAGGCCGAGACGCTTTGCCAGTTGTGCGTTGTTACCCAGTTCGGGATGCGCATCCAGTGGCAGGTGGTAAGCGAACAGGTTGATGTCGTTCGCCAGCAGCAGTTTCAGGCGCCGCTGTTTGTGGCCGATCACGCGCGCATCCTCGCCTCGCCAGAAATAGCCATGATGAACGATCACCGCATCAGCACCGGCGTCGAGCGCCGCTTCCAGCAGCGCGAGGCTGGCGGTCACGCCCGTCACTACCGTGCTGATGCGCTCCCGTCCCTGCACTTGCAGCCCGTTTGGGCAGTAGTCGCGAAAACGGTTAATATCAAGCGCACTGGCCAAAAAATCCGCCAGATCATCCCGCAGCACGCTCTTCTCATTCATTATTGATCCTTTGTCTGTTCTGGTATGCGTCGTCTCTGGCTGTTGTTCGCGCAGACTGTCACGGTCGCGCTGGCGTTGTGGTTTATTGTAGCGACCCTCAGGCCCGAGTGGCTTGCGAGGGAACCGTCGGCTGCCCGCCTGCAATCGACGCCCGTGCCGGTACAGGAGGCGACGGGCTCCTCGGATGCCGCTGGTAGCTACCGTCAGGCATCGCAGCGTGCGATGCCGGCGGTGGTCAACATCTTCACTACCAAGGAAGCGAAGCAGCCCCCTCACCCACTGAGCAATGATCCGCTGTTCCGCCGTTTTTTCGGCGAGGGCCCGGGTCAGGATGAGCGCCAGTTCAGCCTGGGCTCCGGGGTCATTGTCAGCCCCGAGGGCTACATCCTGACGAACAATCATGTGGTCGAAGCCGCGGACGAGATCGAGGTCGCGCTTGCTGACGGCCGCAAAGTCGGCGCGAAACTGGTGGGCACCGACCCCGAGACCGATCTCGCCGTCATCAAGGTGGACCTGAAGAGCCTGCCGTCGATTACGCTGGGCCGGCTGGAAAGCGCCAAAGTCGGCGATGTTGTCCTCGCCATCGGCAATCCGTTCGGTGTGGGCCAGACGGTCACGATGGGCATCGTCTCGGCGCTGGGCCGCAATCATCTCGGCATCAACACCTTCGAGAATTTCATCCAGACGGATGCGGCGATCAATCCGGGTAATTCCGGCGGCGCGCTGGTCGATACGAACGGCAATCTGCTGGGCATCAACACCGCGATCTACTCTCGCAGCGGCGGCTCGCTGGGCATCGGCTTTGCGATCCCGGTGACCACAGTAAAAACGGTGATGGAATCCATCATCCGGAATGGTCAGGTCGTGCGCGGCTGGATCGGTGTCGAGCCTCAGGACATCACGCCTGAACTGGCGCAAAGTTTCGGCCTTCAACGCAGCTCCGGCACCATCATCGCCGGTGTGCTCAAGGGGGGGCCGGCGGACAAGGCTGGCGTGAAGCCGGGCGACATCCTGCTGTCGGTCGCGGACAAACCCGTGAGCGACACGATTTCCATGCTCAATCTGGTGGCGCAGCTGACCCCGGGCGAGAAGGTCAGGGTCACGGTGCTGAGAAAATCGCGCGAGGCCGTGCTGGATCTCACGGTGGGCAAACGTCCGAAAATGAAGCAGCCGCGTCTGCCCGACGGCGAATAAAGAATAATGAAGGCTGATCCACGACAGCCGCGATACCGGTCCTGAGGCCACCATGCACCTGCCCGACCTGATCCGCTTCCTCAGCGAGCTCGAGGAAAATAACAACCGCGCGTGGTTCGTGATGAACAAGCCGCGCTACGACATCCTGCGCGCCGAGTTGCTGGAACTGGTGACCGGGCTGATCACGGATATCACGCGCTTCGATGCGGCGGTCGCCCAGTGCAATCCGAGGAAAGCGCTGTTCCGGGTAAACCGCGACCTGCGCTTTGCGCGAGGACACCCGCCCTACAAAACCACCTTCTCGGCGGCGATCACGGCCAGCGGGCTAAAAAAGCCCAGCCAGGGCGGCGGGCCGGCCTACTACTTTCATATCGATGCACGCGGCCATCTGCTGGTGGCGGGCGGTGAATATCGTCCGCCGCCGCACCGGCTGCGCGACGTCCGAACTCACGTCGTCAACGATGCGACCGGATTTTCAAAGCTGCTGAAGGACAAGGGACTGAATGCGACATTTGGCGGGCTGCAGCAGGAAGACAGGCTGTTGCGCTTGCCGAAAGGCTTCGATGCCAGCGCACCGCATCAGGACGCGCTGAAGCTGAAAAGCTTTGTCGCGTGGCGCGAACTGAGTGTGCGCAAGCTCAATCCCGCTGAGCTGCCGGGCTTGCTGCTGGAAGATTTCCGGGCTGCGGCACCGCTGGTGAAGTGGCTCAGACAGGCGGGCCCGACGCCCTGAGCCGCGACGCGCGTGCCGGGCGATCAGGTCGCTTCTTCGGATTCCGGCGCCTTGGTCACCCGCTCGAAGATCGGCGCGATCAGCAACCCCACCTCGTAGAGCAGGCACAGCGGTATCGCGAGGAACAGCTGGCTCATCACATCGGGTGGCGTGACGATCGCGGCAATGACGAACGCACCGACGATCACGTAAGGACGGATGGCCTTCAGCTTCTCCACGGTGACAATGCCCATGCGCACCAGCACGACGACCACCACGGGCACTTCGAAGGTCAGGCCAAATGCGAGGCACATGGTCAACACGAAGTCGAGATAGTTTTCGATATCGGGGGCGACCGAGATGGATTTCGGCGCAAAGTCATTGATGAACTTGAACACCGTGCCGAAAACGAAGAAATAGCAGAACGCCACGCCGGCAATGAACAGCAGTGAGGAAGAAATCACCAGCGGCGCAATCAGCCGCTTCTCGTGCAGGTACAAGCCCGGGGCGATGAAGGCCCATGCCTGATACAGCACCCAGGGCAGCGACACCAGCAGCGCGACCACCATCGTCACCTTCATCGGCACCATGAAGGGCGTGATCACGCCGGTCGCGATCATCTTCGAGCCTTCGGGCAGCGCACCCAGCATCGGCTGCGCCATGAAATCATAGATGGCGGAAGCCCCGGGCCACACACCGAACAGGACAATGAAGACCACCAGCACCACGGCAGACGCGCGCACCATGCGGTTGCGCAGCTCGACCAGATGCGAGATGAAGTTTTCCTGAATACCGGATTGATTTTCGTCTGACATTTACGGGAAAAACCTTGAGGGCTTGCTCATGCCGGGTCGGTAACGGGCCACGCGTGCCGCGCCCGACATCACGCGGGTACGGCGTCCGGTCTGGCGCTTGAACCAGTTGGGCAGTGACGAGTTCTGGGTCAGCCGCTTCTTGCGGAAGTCGCGCTGCTTGGCGGTGATCTCTTCGACCGTTGGCAGGCGCAGGCCCTCGTTGAAGCCAACATAGGCCTGATTGGCCTCGGCAATCGCTGCACTGAAATCCTGCTCGGCCTCGGCGATATCATCGGACACCGTGCGGACGTTGTCGTTGAAGGATGTCTTCAGGTCAGTCGCTGCGCCGACGATGTTTTCCTGCATCTTGCGCAGCTCTTCCATCTGCATCTCGCGATTGACCTGGCTCTTGACGTCGCTGATATAGCGTTGCGCGCGCCCGAACAAGGTACCGGCCATGCGCGCGACAGCGGGAAGTCGCTCCGGGCCGATGACGACCAGCGCGACCGCACCGATCAGTGCGAGTTTAGTAAGGCCAAGGTCGATCATTCGGTTGGAAATTCAGGCAGACAGGGGAAACGGCCGTGCGGGCGGCCGTGGCAGGAAGGCAGGTTCAGCTCTTGGACTTCTCGCGGGCCTCGACATCGATCGTCGACTTGTCGGCGACCTGAGCGGCCGGCGTGGCAGGCTTGTCTTCTTCACCGCCCTTGACGCCATCCTTGAAACCCTTGACGGCCTTGCCCAGATCGGAACCGATATTGCCCAGCTTCTTGGTGCCGAACACCAGCATGACGATCACCAGCACGATGACCCAGTGCCAAATACTGAACGAACCCATTGCTCTCTCCTACGGGAAGCGCTGATGACACCAACCCGGAAACTTTGTCGATTGTAAAACTGGCATACCCCATCGCTACCACATCCGTTGGTATGCCCCTGCGTCGCAGAGCCGCGCTGGCTCGCTGCGACCTGCCGGATTCCCGGCTTCCCTCTTGCACCTTCTTGCACCCTCTTCAGGCTCGGTGCTGACAAGTCGCGCCGCCGGGAATCAGCGTTGACCACTCCACGGCCGCGGACCGCCCATCACGTGCAGATGCAGATGGTACACCTCCTGACCGCCGTCTGGTCCGGTATTGAACAGCGTTTTGAAACCACCGGCCGGACCGTCAGAGGTATGCCGGTAACCCGCTCCCAACTCCTCGGCCAGCTTCGGCGCGAGCAGCATCATTTTACCCAACAACGCCTGGTGTTTCTCGCTGCTGTCGGACAGCGTGGGAATGTGCTCGCGCGGCACGATCAGCAGATGCACCGGCGCGGCGGGATTGATATCGTGGAAGGCGATCAGGTCCTCGTCTTCATAGGCTTTTTTCGCGGGAATCGACCCGGCGACGATCTTGCAAAAAATGCAGCTGTCCACGCTGTGCTCCTTGCTGTGCTCCTGATGAGGGGGCGGGTTAAGGCAGTGCATGCCAAGCATGCGGCCCGACAGCTCGCGCGTCGGGCAAGGCCGTGCGGCCTTCGCGCCATGGTGTAAAACCTACTGCCGGAATTATCGCCGAGGAATCCGTCCGCTGACGCGCACCGCGCATCCCGGCAGGGTCGGTGGATCAGCGGCGTTCGGATTCCTCGCGCTGCGCCAGCTTGCGGTTGGCCATTTCCTCGATGCCGGACAGACCCTCGCGCCGGGCCAGTTCGTCCAGCACCTGCTGGGGGTTGAGGTCGAAACGCGCGAGCATGATCATGGAATGGAACCACAGGTCGGCGCACTCGTAGATCAGCTTGCTCGCCTCCGCACCGCTGCGCACATCCTTGGCCGCCATCACGGTTTCGGTCGCTTCTTCGCCGACCTTCTTCAGGATGGCATCGTCGCCCTTCTGGAACAGGCGAGCAACATACGACTTGTCGGGATCGCCTCCCGCCTCCGGCTTGCGTGACTCGATCACCGCCGCGAGGCGTTGCAGGATATCGCTCATGGAAGATCCGCTTATTTGTTGTAGATGTCTTCCGGGTTTTTCAGCACCGGATCGGTCTCTATCCAGTCAGGCTGCTCGGCATCCTGATTGAACTTGTGGAAGAAGCAGGAATGACGGCCGGTGTGACACGCGAGGTCGCCCACCTGCGTGACCTTCAGCAGCAGCACATCCTCGTCGCAGTCGAGCCGGATCTCGTGCACCTGCTGGAAGTGACCAGACTCTTCGCCCTTGTGCCAGAGCTTCTTGCGCGAACGGCTCCAGTACACGGCCTGCCCGAGCTCGACAGTGCGGGCCAGCGCGTCGCGGTTCATCCAGGCGAACATCAGCACATCATTCGAGCCGGCCTCTTGCGTGATGACCGGCACCAGGCCGTGCTCGTCCCATTTGATGCGATTGAGCCATTTTGCGCGCACGATCACGAGAGCCTCACCGGTATGCGCTGCGCAGCCATGTACTGCTTGGCTTCCTGCACGCTGTGCTGCCCATAATGAAAAATGCTCGCGGCCAGCACGGCATCGGCATGACCCTCGGTGATGCCGTCAGCCAGATCCTTCAGGCCGCCCACACCGCCCGAGGCAATCACGGGGATCGACACGGCATCGGACACCGCGCGCGTGAGCGCCAGATCAAAACCGGAACGGGTGCCGTCCTTGTCCATGCTGGTCAGCAGGATCTCGCCAGCACCAAGCGACTGCATCTTGCGCGCCCATTCCACGGCATCCAGCCCGGTGGACTTGCGGCCGCCATGAGTGAACACCTCCCAGTGGCCCGCGTCGCTGCGCTTCGCATCGATCGCTACGACGATGCATTGCGAGCCGTACTTGCCGGCCGCATCGGCGACCAGCTGCGGATTGGTCACGGCCGAGGTATTGATGCTGATCTTGTCCGCGCCGGCATTCAGCAGGCGCCGGACATCATCGACCACGCGCACGCCACCGCCCACGGTCAGCGGGATAAACACCTGCGAGGCGACATCTTCGATGATGTGCAGGATCAGGTCGCGGTCGTCGGACGAGGCGGTGATGTCGAGGAAGGTCAGTTCGTCAGCGCCCTGCTCGTCGTAGCGACGGGCGATCTCGACGGGGTCGCCCGCATCGCGCAGCTCAACGAAATTGACGCCCTTGACGACCCGCCCTGCGGTGACGTCCAGGCAGGGGATGATGCGCTTGGCGAGAGTCATGTCAGTCTTCTTCGTCCTCGGACTCGCCGGAGAGTTCGTCTGCGCGCTCCTGAGCCTCGCGCAGGTTGAGCGTGCCCTCGTAGATCGAGCGGCCACAGATCACGCCTTCGATGCCCTCGTCCTGCACTTCGCACAGCGCCTCGACATCCCGGATGTCATGCACGCCACCGGAGGCGATCACGGGAATGGTCATGCTCTGCGCGAGCTTGACCGTGGCTTCGATGTTCACGCCCTTCATCATGCCGTCACGGCCGATGTCGGTATAGACGATGGCCTCGCAGCCATAGTCCTCGAATTTTTTCGCGAGATCGATCACTTCATGGCCGGAGAGCTTGCTCCATCCGTCGGTGGCGACCTTGCCATCCTTGGCATCGAGCCCGACGATGATCTGACCGGGGAATGCGCTGCACGCGTCGTGCAGGAAGCCCGGATTCTTCACCGCTGCCGTGCCGATGATGATGTAGGAGAGGCCGTCGTCGAGATAGCGCTCGATCGTGTCGAGGTCGCGAATGCCGCCGCCCAGCTGAATGGGGATCTCTTCGACGCCATGGGCGTCGGCATACTCGCGCACGGCCGCGATGATGGCCTTGATCGCGGGCTCGTTCTTCGGCTTGCCGGCGAACGCGCCGTTCAGGTCCACGAGATGCAGGCGACGTGCGCCCTGCTCAAGCCAGTGTCGGGCCATCTGCGCGGGATCATCGGAGAAGACTGTGGCCTGGTCCATGTCACCTTGCTTGAGGCGAACGCAATGGCCGTCTTTGAGGTCGATAGCGGGTATGAGCAGCATGGCTACTGGAAGTTGACTGGCGTTGGGTTTAGCGGAATCGGCAGGCCACTGCGACGGCCCGGCTCAGGGATTCCAATGTACAAAATTTTTATAAAGCTGCAAACCGGCTGCAGCACTTTTTTCAGGATGGAATTGCGTGGCGAAAATATTATCTCTTCCTGCGGCGCAACAAAATGGCAAACCGTAAACGGTTTCACCCATCGCATGCGCCTCATTCGCCGGTATGGCGTAGTAGCTGTGCACAAAGTAAAAATAACTGTTGTCTTCCACGTTCGCCCACATCGGATGCGCACTGAGCTGACGCACCTGATTCCAGCCCATTTGCGGCACCTTGAAGCGCGAGCCATCCGGCTGCAGCTGATCGTCCAGCCTGAAGCGCACGACCTTGCCGGGCATCAGGCTCAGACAATGCGCATTGCCCTCTTCGCTCCAGTCGAACATCATCTGCAGCCCGACGCAGACGCCGAACAGAGGCTTGGTGCGGGCGGCCTCGAGCAAGGCCTCCAGCACCCCCGATTCACGCAGCGAGCGCATGCAGTCCGGCATCGCCCCCTGTCCGGGCAGGACGATGCGATCGGCGGCCCGAATGTCTTCGGGCCTGCCAGAGATATGGACCTGCGCGTCCGGTGCCACATGCACCAGTGCCTGCGCGACAGAGCGCAGGTTGCCCATACCGTAATCAACGACGACGATCTTGTTCATGAAATGGATCAATGCGTGCCCGGCAAACGACTGCCGGACAGAATGCTCAGAGACTGCCCTTGGTCGACGGGATGGTGCCCGCAGCGCGCGGGTCAAGCTCGGCGGCCATGCGCAATGCGCGGCCAAAGGCCTTGAACACGGTCTCGCACTGGTGGTGGGCGTTCTCGCCGCGCAGGTTATCGATGTGCAAAGTCACCTGTGCGTGGTTCACGAAGCCCTGAAAGAATTCATGCGTGAGATCGACATCGAAGCTGCCAATCATCGAGCGCTTGAACGGCACATGAAACTCCAGCCCGGGACGGCCGGAGAAATCAATCACCACGCGCGACAGTGCCTCGTCCAGCGGCACATACGCATGCCCGTAGCGACGGATGCCCTTCTTGTCGCCGATGGCCTGCGCAAACGCCTGACCGAGCGTGATGCCGACATCCTCCACGGTGTGGTGCGCATCGATGTGCAGGTCACCGTTGGCGCTGATGTCCAGATCGATCAGGCCGTGGCGCGCAATCTGGTCCAGCATGTGGTCGAGGAAGGGCACCCCGGTGTTCAGCGCCTGCTGGCCGGTGCCATCGAGGTTGATCGCCACCCGGATCTGGGTCTCGCTGGTATTGCGAACGACTTCTGCTTTGCGTGCCATGGGTAAAAAGGTCAGGGATTCAGGCTGGATTCGAGTGCCGCAAGTAACTGCGCATTCTCGGCCGGGGTGCTCACGGTGACCCGCAGGCAGTTATCCAGAAGAGCGTGCATTTTACCGACATTTTTGACCAGCACCTTCTGTGCGAGCAGGCGCTCGAACACCTGGGTGCCGGTCAGGCCCGGCCGGTCGATACGCAGCAGGATGAAGTTCGCGGCAGAGGGAAACACCGTCACGCCGGGCAAGGCCGCCATCTGCACCGCGATACGCTGGCGTTCGGCACAGATCGCCGCCGCCTGCGCATCGAGCACCTCGGCGTGTTCCAGCATGAAGGCGGCGGTCGCCTCGGTCAGCACATTGACGTTGTAAGGCGGGCGTACCTTGTCGAACTCTTCCAGCAGCGGCCCGGCCGCCGACATATAGCCCAGACGTATGCCGGCCAGTCCGAGCTTGGACACGGTGCGCATCACGATCAGATTGGCGAATTCAGGCAGGCGCGGCATGAAACTGTCGTCGGCAAAGGGCTGGTACGCCTCATCCACCACGACCACGCCGCTGTCGCCCACTTCGCGCAGGATGGCCAGCATCGCGTCGGCATCAAACAGGTTGCCGGTCGGGTTGTTCGGGTAGGCCAGATAGGTGATTGCGGGACGGTGCGCGCGAACGGCCTCGAGCATGGCCTCGACATCCAGCGACAGGTCGGCCTGCAACGGCACGCCAACGAATTCCAGCCCGGCGAGCCGGGCCGACATCGCATACATCACGAATCCCGGCACGGGCGCGAGCACGGTTGCGCCGGGTTTCGCGCAGGCGACCGAGACAATGCTGATCAGCTCGTCCGAGCCATTGCCGAGAATGACATCAAAACCGGCCGGCACGCCCAGCTTGTCGCGGATCGCGGCCTTGAGCCCTGCGTAGGTGGGCACCGGGTAGCGGTTCAGCGCCAGCGCGCCCAGCCGCTTGCCCAGCTCATGCTGCAACGATACCGGCAGCGTGTAAGGATTTTCCATCGCGTCGAGCTTCACGAAGCCCGACGCATCGGGCACGTGATACGCGGACAGCGCGCGCACATCGGCGCGGATGATGTTGTCGGTCAGGGACATGGCAGGCTCATTTCAGGCGCAGCTCGGCCGAGCGCGCGTGCGCCGGCAAGCCTTCGCCATAGGCCAGCTCAGCGGCGACTTTGCCCAGGGTCTGCGCACCGGACTCGCTGACATGGATCAGGGACGAGCGCTTCTGGAAATCATAGACGCCCAGCGGCGAGGAAAAACGCGCGGTGCGCGAGGTCGGCAGCACATGGTGGGGACCGGCGCAGTAATCACCGAGCGACTCGGAGGAATAACGACCGAGGAACATCGCACCGGCGTGGCGGATGCGGTCCGCCCATTGCTGAGGCTGCTCTGCGGAGATCTCCAGATGCTCGGCGGCGATCAGGTTGGCGATCGCGCAGGCCTCGTCCATGTCGCGCACCTTGACCATCGCGCCGCGGTTCGTCAGCGACGTGCGGATCACGTCCTTGCGCGGCATGTCGGCGAGCAGCTTGTTCACGCTGTCCTGCACCCGCGACAGGTATCCGACATCCGGGCAGACGAGAATGGACTGCGCGAGCTCGTCATGCTCGGCCTGAGAGAACAGGTCCATCGCGATCCAGTCGGGATCGGTCGTGCCATCGGCCAGCACGAGAATCTCTGAGGGGCCGGCGATCATGTCGATGCCGACAATGCCGAACACGCGGCGCTTGGCGGCGGCGACATAGGCATTGCCGGGGCCGACGATCTTGTCGACCTGCGGAACGCTCGCCGTGCCATAGGCCAGTGCGCCGACCGCCTGCGCGCCACCAATGGTGAACACGCGATCGACGCCGGCGATCGCGGCGGCCGCCAGCACCAGCGGGTTCTTCACGCCGTCCGGTGTGGGCACGACCATGATGATCTCGCCGACGCCCGCCACCTTGGCCGGGATCGCGTTCATCAGCACGGAGGACGGATACGCCGCCTTGCCACCGGGGACATAGATGCCGACCTTGTCGAGCGGCGTCACCTTCTGGCCCAGCACCGTGCCATCGGCCTCGGTAAAGGTAAAACCGTCGGAGCCGCACTCGGTCTTCTGACGCTCGTGATACGAGCGCACCCGGTCGGCCGCCTGCTGCAGCGCCATGCGCCGCGCGGCTGGCAGGCCGTCCAGTGCGGCCTTCAGCTCGGCGCGCGGTATCTCGAGCGCGGCCATGCTGGTGGCGGACAAGCGGTCGAATTTGTTGGTGTAGTCGAGCACGGCCGCATCGCCGCGCTGCCGTACGTCCGAGAGTATCGACGCAGCGGCACGGTCGATGGCCTCGTCCTCGGACGCCTCGAAGGCGAGCACAGCCATCAGCTGTTCGCGGAAATCCTTGTCGCTGGAATCCAGCTTTCGTATATCGACTGACATAATCTATTTTTCGCGACGCGATGCCTTGTCGAAGGCATCAATGATAGGTTGCAGTTTCTCGCGCTTGAGCTTCAGAGCGGCGCGGTTGACGACGAGGCGGGAGGAAATATCCATGATGTGCTCGACCTCGACCAGATGATTCGCCTTCAGGGTGCTACCCGTGGAGACGAGGTCGACGATCGCATCGGACAGTCCGACCAGCGGGCCCAGTTCCATCGAGCCGTACAGCTTGATCAGATCGACATGCACGCCCTTGGCGGCGAAATGCTCGCGCGCGACGTTCACGTACTTGGTCGCGACGGCAAGGCGCGCGCCCTGCCGGACCGCGCTCGCGTAATCGAAGCCGGCAGGCACGGCGACCGACATCCGGCATTTGGCGATGTTCAGATCGATGGGCTGGTACAGGCCATCGCCGCCATGCTCGAGCAGCACATCCTTGCCGGCCACACCGAAATCCGCAGCACCATACTGCACATAGGTCGGCACATCGGACGCACGCACGATCACCACGCGCAGTTGCGGATCGCTGGTCGGCAGGATCAGCTTGCGGGATTTTTCCGGGTCTTCCGCGACGACGATGCCGGCGGCCTGCAGCAGCGGCAGCGTCTCTTCGAATATGCGGCCCTTGGAGAGCGCGAGGGTGAGCATCTGTGTCATCAGCGAATTCTCTGTATGTCGGCGCCGACCGCCGACAGCTTGGCTTCCATCCGGTCGTAGCCACGATCGAGATGATATATGCGGTCAACCAGGGTCTGCCCGTCCGCAGCAAGGCCGGCGATCACCAGCGAGGCAGACGCACGCAGATCGGTGGCCATCACCGGCGCGCCCACCAGCCGGGGCACGCCGTGAACGATCGCTGTGTGGCCGTCGATCTCGATCGCGGCACCCAGACGGTTGAGCTCCTGCACATGCATGTACCGGTTCTCGAAGATGGTCTCGGTCACGCGGCTGGTGCCCTCGGCGAGGCAATTGAGGGCCATCACCTGTGCCTGCATATCCGTGGGAAAACCCGGGTATTCAGTCGTGCGGAAGCTCACGGCCTTTGGGCGCCCCGCCATCTGCACACGGATCCAGTCCTCGCCCGTGGTGATGATGGCGCCGGCCTCGCGCAGCTTGTCGACCACGGCCTCGAGCAGATCGGCGCGGGTGTGCCTGAGCACGACATCGCCGCCTGCAGCGGCAACGGCGCACATGAAGGTGCCGGTCTCGATACGGTCGGCCACCACGCTGTGGGCCGCGCCCTGCAGCGCGGAGACGCCCGTAACACGGAGCCGGTCGGTGCCGATACCGTCGATCTTTGCGCCCATGGCCACCAGCAGGTTGGCCAGATCAGTGACTTCCGGCTCGCGCGCGGCATTTTCGAGCACCGTCTCTCCATCGGCCAGCGTCGCGGCCATCAGCAGGTTCTCGGTGCCGGTGACGGTGATCATGTCGGTGACGATGCGCGCCCCCTTGAGCCTTTTGGCGCGCGCGTAGATGTAGCCGCCCTCGATGCGGATCTCTGCACCCATCGCCTGCAATCCCTTGATGTGCTGGTCCACCGGGCGCGACCCGATCGCGCAGCCGCCCGGCAGGGACACCTTGGCCTCGCCAAAGCGCGCGACCAGCGGGCCGAGCACGAGAATGGACGCGCGCATGGTCTTGACCATCTCGTACGGCGCCTCGGGATGGTTGACGCCGGCGCCGTTCAGTTCGAGCAGTTCCCCTTTCGCCTCGATGGACAGCCCCATCTGCCGGAGCAGTTTCTGCATGGTGGCGACATCCTGCAAGTGCGGCACATTGGCCAGCGCCAGCGTATCGGCCGTCAGCAGGCCGGCGCAGAGGATGGGCAGGGCGGCGTTCTTCGCGCCGGAGATGGTGATGTCGCCGGAGAGACGCTTGCCACCGGCGATGAGCAGTTTGTCCATTACGGCTGGTACTCTTCCGGCGTGAGCGTCTTCATCGACAGTGCGTGAATCTCGGCCTTCATGCGGTCGCCCAGCGCGGCGTACACCAGCTGGTGCCGCTGGATCAGGCGCTTGCCGGCGAATGCCGGGGACACGATCAGCGCGTTGAAATGCTGGCCGTCTCCCTCGACGTCGAGGTGGGTGCACTCGAGGCCGCTGGCGATGTAATTCTTGATCAGTTCAGGTGTGGGCAGCACGTGTTTGCCTTTGAAAAAATGGATCAGCCGGCAAGACCCGGCGGGGTCGGACAGCGCGATCGGCCGTGATTCAATGCCGCAGCTTGTAACCGTTCTTCAGCAGCCGGAGCGCCAGCGACGCAAGCAGCAGGAAGAACACGAGCACGATCAGCAGGCTGGTTTGCGGCGGCACATCGGAATCACCGAAGAAGCCGTAGCGGAAGCCGTCGATCATATAAAAAAACGGGTTGGCATGCGACACCGCGAGCCAGAACGGCGGCAGGGTATGCACGGAGTAGAACACGCCGGCGAGAAAGGTCGCCGGCACGATCAGGAAATTCTGGAAGGCCGCAAGCTGGTCGAATTTCTCTGCCCAGATACCGGCAAGCAGGCCCATGGTGCCAAGGATAGCCGCACCGATCAGCGCGAAAACGAGTATCCACAGCGGCGCCACGAAAGACAGCTTGGCGAACCAGGCAGTGATCAGGAACACGCCTGCACCGACCGCCAGCCCGCGCACCATCGCAGCCAGCACATAGGCACCGAAGAATTCCCAGTGCGACAGCGGGGTCAGCAGCACGAACACCAGATTGCCGGTGATCTTGGACTGGATCAGCGACGAGGACGAGTTGGCGAACGCATTCTGCAGCACGCTCATCATCACCAGCCCCGGTACCAGAAAGGCGGTGTAGGAGACGCCATTGAACACCTGCACATGCTCCTCGAGCACATGACCAAAGATCAGCAGGTAGAGCATGGCCGTGACGATGGGCGCGGTCAGTGTCTGCGTCGCCACTTTCCAGAAACGCAGCAGCTCCTTGTAAAACAGCGTGCGAAAGCCTGTCATTGCCTGCCACCCATGATCTGGATGAATACATCCTCCAGGTCCGCCTGATGCAGCTGCAGGTCGTCCAGCGTCGCGCCGGACTCGCGGATGCGCGCGAGGATGTTTTCGACCTCGTCATGATGATTGACGCGCAGCGTGTAGTGATTGCCGGTCACGAGTTCGTCGGGATGCGACACCAGCGGATGCAGCGCCTCGGGCAGCCTGCCGCCAGAGAGTCTCACCTCGAGCTGGGATCCGGAGATGCGGCGTATCAGCGCCGCGGTGGAATCGAGTGCGACGACCTGTCCGGCCTTCAGCATCGCGATCCGGTTGCACAGCGCCTGCGCCTCTTCGAGATAGTGCGTGGTCAGCACGACCGTGTGTCCTTCGCGGTTGAGCCGGCCGATGAAATCCCACAGGGTCTGCCGCAGCTCGACATCCACGCCGGCCGTCGGCTCGTCCAGCATGATGACCGGCGGCTTGTGCACCAGCGCCTGAGCGACCAGCACGCGACGCTTCATCCCGCCGGACAGTGAGCGCATGTTGGCATCGGCCTTGCCGGTGAGATGAAGGTGATGCATGACCTCGTCAATCCACGCATCGTTGTTGCGGATGCCGAAATACCCCGACTGCATCCGCAGCGTCTCGCGTACGGTGAAAAAAGGATCGAACACCAGCTCCTGCGGCACGACGCCGATCTTCTTGCGGGCCCGCTGGTAATCGGTGATGACCTCGTGCCCGTGGATGCTGACCGTGCCCTCGTCGGCACGTGCAAGACCCGCGATGATGGAGATCAGCGTTGTCTTGCCTGCGCCATTGGGCCCGAGCAGCCCGAAGAACTCGCCCTCGGGGATATCAAGCGACACGCCGCCCAGGGCCTGCAGCGAGCCGTAGCGCTTTTTGACATTGTCGATCCGGATGGCGGACATGAGGCGAAAATCTGCGAAGTGAGCGGCAGATCAGGCCACGCGGCGCGCAACAACGCACCTAGCTGGCCAGATGTGGCGCAAAGAGATGGATCAAAGACACGGATTATAGGGGATTTGCCGCCCCTGACTCGCGCCCGGGCTGCAGGCTGCCGGCAGTTCACCCGGTGCCAGACCTCTGACGCGGTGACCCGGCCCGGGCAGGCCGGTCGAATCCCTCCCTTGGCAGGCAGGTATCAGGCGGAGATCAGGTCTTCGACACCGTACAGCCTCGCCAGGCTCTGCAAGCCGGCGGGCACGCCGGTCACCTGCAGCCGTAGTCCGCGCGCAGCCGCCGCGCGCTGCCACGCCAGCAGCGCGGATACGGCCGACGAATCGAAACGGGCTAGGCGCGACAGGTCAACGACGGTGTCGCCACGGAGAATGGCCTCCAGCCCGGCACGCTGCGCGTCACCGGCATCGGCCATGGTGATGGATGTTGGCGAGAGGCTCATCAGCTCTTGGTCTGCTTCGGCGGGGCGGCTGCCAGACGCCGGTTGCGCTCGGCCAGCGCACGGATCAGGCCATCCATACCGCCCTTGTTGATCTCGGCCGCGAATGTGCCCTTGTAAGTCTCGACCAACCACGCACCAAGGATATTCACGTCGTAGATCTTCCAGCCGGCGGCCGTCTTCTCCAGACGATAGTTCAGCTGAATCGGCTCGCCGCGGGGCTGAATGACGACGGACCGCACTTCGACCTCGTCATCGTCCGGACTGGCGCGCATCGGCTTGAATTCGAGCACCTGATTACGCACCTGCGAGATCGCACCGGCGTAGGTGTAGATCAGCAGCGAGCGAAATTCGGTGGTCAGCGCGGCCTGCTGCTCGGGGGTGGCCTCGCGCCAGAAGCGACCGGCGGCCTGCGCCGTCATTCGCTGAAAATTCACATGCGGGATCACCTTGGCCTGCACGACTTCCATGATGCGCTGCTGGTTCCCTGCCTGAATCTGCTTGTCGGTCTTGGCCAGCTCGAGCATTTCATTGCTCACGCGCTTGATAAGCGCGTCGGGCGCCTCCGTCTGGGCATGCGCAGTGCCTGCCGCAAGCCAGAAGGCTGAGCAGAGAAGAAGGGAAAGCTTCCTGAATAGGGACATGGCGAACTCGCTGCAGTGGAAGGGCCGGTCCGGCGTAGGGATAGGCCCCAGGGCATACATCATACCGAATGACGCCCCGGGGGCGTCAGTGCACCGGCAGTGCCTGTGGCAGATAAGCGATGCCGGTGCCTGCATGCGTAGGCCTCAGTCGCGGCCGTCGCGGATGCGGCTCTCGCGACGTTGCAGATAGGCATCACGGAGGAACTGGTAAGGATCCAGCGCCGCGCCTTCCATCAGCGCACTCGTGTCGAGCAGCGCTGCGCGATCATCGACGATGCGAAGCGCACGAGCACTGTTTTCCACGCGAACTGGCACATTGTTCGAGGCGGTCAGCGGATCGCCATAGAAGTCCAGCGGCTTGGCGAGGGTGTCGCGCATCGTGCTTGAACCGAAGAACGGCAACACGACATAGGGCCCGGACTTCGCACCCCAGACGCCCAGTGTCTGCCCGAAGTCTTCCTCATGCTTTGGCAGGCCCATCGGCGTGGCTACATCGAATAGGCCTGCAAGACCGAAGGTCGAATTGAACACGATACGCACCACATCCGAGGTGCCATCTTTGGGTTTGCCCTGCAGATAATTGTTCACCGCGGTCCAGACGTCACCGATATTGGCGAAAAAATTGCCTATGCCCGTGCGCACCAGAGAGGGTACAGCGTTCATGTAGCCCGTGGCCGCAGGCTTGAACACGTTGTCATCGACCTTGCGATTGAACTCGAACATCGCCCGGTTGTAGTTTTCATAGGGGTCGCGCGGATCGCTGCCGGCGCCCGGCACGGAGGTGCTGGCGCAGGCCGTCAGCAACAGTGAGCACAGCGCCATGCTGCTCCATCGGAGCCATCGTTGGGGGGCCTTCATTTTTTCTCCTCGCCACTCGCCTCGGCGGCTTTGCTGAACAAGAACTGGCTGATCAGGTTTTCCAGCACGATCGCCGATTGGGTACTTTTAATGCGCTCGCCTTCCACGAAATTCCTCGTGTCGCCGCCGGGCTCGAGGCCGATATACTGCTCGCCCAGCAATCCGGAGGTGAGTATCTTGGCAGAGCTGTCCTTGGGGAACTGGTACTGCGATTCGATGCGCATCGTTACCTGCGCCTGAAAGGTCTTGTCATCGAAACCGATCCGATCGACACGACCGACGACCACGCCCGCGCTCTTGACCGGCGCACGCGGCTTGAGGCCGCCGATGTTATCGAAACGCGCGACGAGCGAGTAGCTGGGGCCAAAACTCATCGAGCTCATGTTGCCGGCTTTCAGCGCGAGGAACATGATCGCGATTGCGCCCAGCAGCACGAACAGCCCGACCCAGACATCCAGAGATTTGCGTTGCATGTATGCCTCAGCTAAACATCAGCGCCGTGAGCAGGAAATCCAGCCACAGCACCATCAGGGAACCTATCACCACCGTACGCGTGGTGGCACGCGCGACCCCCTCGGGAGTCGGGGCCGCGCAATAGCCCTCGTGGAGTGCAATGAACGTCACGGCCACGCCGAAGACGACACTCTTGATCACCCCATTGAGCACATCGGCCCAGACATCGACGCCGGCCTGCATCTGAGACCAGAACGCGCCCTCGTCCACACCGATCAGGCGCACGCCGACAATATAACCGCCCAGCACACCCACGGCACTGAAGATCGCGGCCAGCACGGGCATCGCGATCACACCCGCCCAGAAGCGCGGCGCGAGCACGCGGCTCATCGGATCGACCGCCATCATTTCCATCGCCGCCAGTTGCTCGCCGGCCTTCATCAGGCCGATCTCGGCAGTCAGCGAGGTGCCGGCGCGCCCGGCAAAGAGCAGTGCTGTCACCACCGGCCCGAGCTCGCGAATCAGCGATAGCGCCACCAGCAGGCCAAGTGCCTGCTCGGAGCCGTATTTGTTGAGCGTGTAGTAACCCTGCAGTCCCAGCACGAAGCCGACGAACAGGCCGGACACGGCAATGATCACCAGCGAGTAGTTACCGATGAAATGCACCTGGTCGCTGACCAGACGGGGACGGCGCAGCGCCGTGCCGGACACCATGAGCAATGCGGCAAAGGTACGCGCCGCCGCCCCCAGCCCGGCCAGCCCGCCTTGCACGCTTGCCCCCAGCCGGGCCAGCAGATCGAGCATCATGCGCGCTCCTTCATGCCCAGTTGCTCGGCAATGCTCCGCCCGGGGTAATGAAAAGGCACCGGGCCGTCGGTCTCGGCATGCACGAACTGCTTCACATAAGGATCACTCGATTCACGCATCTGCTGCGGTGTGCCGTGGGCGACGATCCGTCCCTGCGACAGGAAATACACATAATCCGCAATGCTGAACGACTCATGCACGTCATGCGAAACCAGAATGGAGGTCGAGCCCAGCGCGTCATTGAGCTTGCGGATCAGGTTGGCGATCACGCCCATCGAGATCGGATCAAGCCCGGCGAAAGGCTCGTCGTACATGATCAGCTGGGGATCGAGCGCAACGGCGCGTGCCAATGCAACGCGGCGCGCCATGCCGCCGGAAATCTCGGCCGGCTTCAGGTGGGCCGCATTCGACAGACCGACCGCATGCAGCTTCATCAGCACCAGATCGCGGATCATCTCCTCCGGCAGGCGGGTGTTCTCGCGCAGCGGGAAGGCCACGTTCTCGAAAACCGTCAGGTCGGTGAACAGCGCGCCATGCTGGAACAGCATGCCCATGCGCCGGCGCAGTGCATACAGGGCCTGCAGGCCGAGGCCACCCACCTCATGACCATCGACGGTCACGCTGCCGGCATTGGCGCGCAACTGGCCGCCGATCAGCCGCAACACGGTTGTCTTGCCCGACCCCGAGCCACCCATCACGGCGACCACTTTGCCCTTCGGGAACTGCATCGTGAGGCCGCTCAGGATGGCGCGCTCGCCATAGGCGAAATGCAGGTCGCGAATATCGACAAGGTTGGGCACGAGGAAAATTGCTTATGTCAAAAAGGATGATTGTAGTGCAAGGCTGCACAGACCCTACAGCGAAAAGACCGCAAGCATAGCATTTCAGGCAACAAAAATGCCCGCTTGTCGCGGGCATCCTTGCTGACGATGATCCGGAGTTATCCGGTGTGAGTGTGTCGTATCAGCGCGGCAGCACCGACGACCCCATCAGAAACTCATCGACCGCACGTGCGCATTGACGGCCTTCGCGGATCGCCCAGACTACCAGCGACTGACCGCGACGCATGTCACCTGCGGCAAAGACCTTCGGCACCGAGGTCTGGTAGCAGCCGTCGCCATCGGTCGCGGCCTTCGCGTTGCCGCGCGCGTCCTTGTCCACACCAAACGCATCCAGCACGGAATTGACCGGGGACACAAAACCCATGGCCAGCAGCACGAGGTCCGCTTTCAGCTCGAACTCGGAGTCCGGCACTTCGCTCATCTTGCCGTCTTTCCACTCGACGCGTGCTGCGATCAGTTTCTCGACCTTGCCGTTCTTGCCTTCGAGACGCTTGGTCGCCACCGCCCAGTCACGCTCGCAACCTTCTTCATGCGACGACGACGTGCGCAGCTTGGTCGGCCAGTAGGGCCAGACCAGCGGCTTGTTCTCGTGCTCGGGAGGCATGGGCATCAGCTCGAACTGCGTGACCGAGGCCGCACCATGACGATTGGAGGTGCCGACGCAATCGGAACCGGTATCGCCGCCACCGATCACGACCACATGTTTGCCGGTCGCCATCAGCTGGTCTTTCAGCTTGTCGCCGGCATTCACGCGGTTTTGCTGGGGCAGGAACTCCATCGCGTAATGCACGCCGTCGAGCTCGCGCCCCGGTACCGGCAAATCGCGCGGCTGTTCGGCACCGCCGCTGACGATCACGGCATCGAATTCCTTGTTCAGCTGCTCGGGCGAGATGGTTTCCTTCGCGAGATTCATGATCTCTTTCGGGAAATCCTTGCCGACCAGGACGCCGGTGCGGAAGCTCACACCCTCGGCCTTCATCTGCTCGATGCGGCGGTCGATGTGCGACTTCTCGAACTTGAAGTCGGGGATGCCATAACGCAGCAAGCCGCCAACGCGGTCATTCTTTTCAAACACGGTCACGTCATGACCCACGCGGGCCAGCTGCTGCGCGGCGGCGAGGCCTGCGGGGCCAGCGCCGACGACCGCGACTTTCTTGCCCGTCCTGACCGCGGCCGGCTGCGGCACCACCCAGCCGTTTTCCCAGCCCTTGTCGATCATGAAGTGCTCGATCGACGTGACGTCCACTGGATAAT
>JACCEC011971611.1_pt1 | contig 39161 bp, 4 predicted proteins | sample 7450121 | NCBI WGS metagenome assembly JACCEC01 (sample SAMN15323455, study PRJNA562643) | freshwater metagenome | isolation source: river surface water | place: USA:Blue River Watershed | collected 2017-08-18 | reverse complement strand
ATTTAGTAGGGTTGGTCCACAAATGACTCAACCTGAACTTCATATGGTTGCTCCTCAAATGATTCAACCTGAATTTCGTATGGTTGCTCCACAAATGACTCAACCTGAATTTAGTATGTTTGCTCCTCAAACTGAAAGTAATATGGTTGCTCCTCAAATGATTCAACCTGAATTTAGTATGGTTGCTCCTCAAATGACTCAACAAGCAGAATTTAGTATGGTTGCTCCTCAATTTTCTCAACAAGCAGAATTTAGTATGGTTGCTCCACAAATGATTCAACCTGAATTTAGTATGGTTGCTCCACAAATGACTCAACAAGCAGAATTTAGTATGGTTGCTCCACAATTTTCTCAACAAGCAGAATTTAGTATGGTTGCTCCTCAATTTTCTCAACAAGCAGAATTTAGTATGGTTGCTCCTCAAGAACTTGAACCTAAATTAAATAGTCAAGAAAATAATACTAATTTATCAGTATCACAAGCTGTATTTAGTTCTGAAGGACCTTATAGTTCAATGGAAGCATTAACTAATCCACAAAGCAGTTCAGAAAGTACTGTATTTTTATCATCACAACCTAGTCAATTATCTGAAGAAACATTATCACAATTTGAATTAGCTAAGCAAAAATTATTAAATAATGTTTAAAAAAATAAATTTTGTTTATTTATAATAATATATATAAATTTACAAATTTCTATATAAATATAATGGATAGTTTATTAATTATATTTATAATTGTATTTGTATTTTTTTTATTTTCAAGATTAAATGAAAATTTTGATGAAACAAAAATTAATACAGGAAGAATTGCTGAACAAAGATTAAAAGAATTTGATTATAATAAATATAAAGTATATATGGATAAATACTTTTCACCTATTAAAATAATAGATTTATCACAAATACCAGTTCAAGAAAATGGTTTAATATTTTGTTCAGTAGCATCATATAGAGATTTACAATGTCCATTAACTGTAATGGATATGGTAAAAAAAGCAAAAAATCCCGAAAAATTAGTTATTTGTATATGTCAACAAAATGCACAAGAAGATACAGATTGTTTTAATCAAAAAGATTATTCACCAGCAACTATTAAATTTTTACGTTTAACAGACCGTGATGCACGTGGTCCTTGTTGGGCTAGATATTTAATTCAACAAGAATGGAGAGGAGAACAATATTTTTTACAAATTGATTCACATATGAGATTTGTTCAAGATTGGGATGAAAAATGTTTAAATGATTTAAAAGATTTACCATTAAAAAGTTGTTTAACAAATTATGTATCAAACTTTAATTTAAAAGAAGGAAAACCAGATGAACAAAATCAATTACGTGGTGGATTATATATTGTAAATAAAGAAACTTCAGATATTGATGGATTTTTTAGAGTAAATTCTGATTTTATTCAATCAGCAGATAAACCACTTGAGGGTAGAGGATGGTCAGCCTGTTTTTCATTTTCTAATTCAAAAATAATTCATGATGCTCCATATGATCCATATACACCTCATTTATTTTTTGGTGAAGAAATGGATATTTTAGCAAGAATGTATACAAGAGGATGGAAAGTTTACGCACCAACAAAACCAATATGTTTTACTAGTTTTGACCGTTCATACAGACCTACTTTTTGGGAAAATCCAGAACAAAAACCATGTGAATATTTATCAAGACTAAGAATATATAATAGATTTGGATATTTAAATGATATTCCAGAACAATTAAAAATAGGTATGAAACATTATGATTTAGGAAAAGAAAAAACATGGTATCAATTTTTAGAATATTGTTTAGATGACGAAAGACCTAATGAAAATAAACATTTTGAAGAACATTAATTATATAAAGAAACAACTGAAATATATAAAGAACTAAATTAAATAATTTAAACCACAAATATAAAATAAATAAACTAAAATATATATTTAAAAAATAATTTTAAATATATATTTTTTATCTAATTAAATATAATTAATTAATGTCACAAGAAGCAGATATAATAAATTTATTTGTAAATAGAGATCTAAATTATGACTTAAGTTTAAGTAATGTACAAGATATTTCAAATACAATAATAACATATGAAATAATATCAGATAATAAAAATCGTGATAATGGTGAAAATGTTTGTAATATTGTAAATAATAAAATCATTGCATTAAATGAAGGTATATGTGATATTGTTGCAAAAACAACAACAACTAATTTATTTAATGCATCAATATCAAAAACAAAAAGAGTAATTGTAAAAAAAAATAATCAATTGCCTTTAATATTAGGAAGTCAACAACCTACATATTTTGAATCATCTGTTGAATATAATTTAGGCGGTGGTTCTACTACTAGTCCTATAATATTATCATGTACATCACCTAATTGTTTATTAGAAGGAAATAAAATTACTTTTATGTCAACTGGGAAATTTACAATTACTGCATTAAAAGAAGGTGATTTTATGTATAATCCTGTAAACTTAACATGGGATGTAAATGTATTACCAGTTCAACAAAAAAATATACAATTAACAATATCAGGATTAACATTAAGTAGTTCAATTGAAATTCCTATTAATACAAATAATACTTATGAATTATCAGTATTAAATAGTCGTGAAAATCCAAATATTACTTATTCTATTGTTCATTCATATTCAATAAATCCACAAAATCCAGTTTGTGATATAATTGATGGGAAATATTTAAGAGCATTAAATACAGGTGTTTGTTTATTAAAAGCACAAACTGCAAAAACTTCTAATTTTGTTGAAACTGAAACATTACCTATTATTATTACCACAATTAAAAGTGTACAATCAAATATTATTTTAAATAATTTATCTCCTTTATATTTAAATAAATCTATTACATTAAATCCAACTGGTGGTGATACTGCATCACCTTATACTATTTCAATAGATAGTCAATATGCACAAAATTGTACATTATCCGGTAATGTATTATATGGTTTAAATTCTGGTGATTGTATTGTTACAATTTCAAAAGAAGGTAACAATATATATGAAAAACAAATAAATGAATTTAATATAGAAGTTTCAAAAGTAGAACAAAAAAATGCATATATTTATTTAGTTGGTGCAAATAATGTTTTACCAGATTCATCATTTAATGATGTTGTAAGTAATGTAGCTATATCAAGTGTTAATGTAAATAGAGATATTTCATATCAAATTGTTATTGAAAATACAAAAGGTAATCCAAATGTTAAATATAAATTTATTCCAAGAAATATTTTAAATGAAGATAAAACATTAGTATATTTTTATCCATTAACTATTGAATCAATTAGTGGTCAATTATTAAGAAATGATGCAAAAGTTGATTATATTTCTGATGTAAAAGCTGACCCTATTTATGATGCATCAATGTCTGTTTTGGGATTAATATCACAAAATGAAAATATTTATGGTCGTGGTGCACTAGTAACATCAAATAATGAAACAATAAAAAATCAATACGTACAATTAAAACCAATGTTAACTGGTCCTTATGGTTTAACATTTGCTTTTTGGGGTAAAATGAATAATTCACCTAATAAATCAGTATTTTTTTCATTTGGTAATGGACCAAAGAATGAAGAAATTTATTTAGGACAAAACAATTCAAAATTATTTGCTGGTTATAGTCGTGCAAATAATTATACAAATACATTTGAACATACATTATCATTTCCTTTTGAAAACTTTAATAATGATTTATGGCATTATTTAGTTTGGGTTATAACTGCTGATGGTACTTGGAAATTTTATATGGATGGATTATTATTAGAAACTGTTTATGATAAACCTTATCCTACTGGAGTAACAAGAAAAAATAATTATTTAGGCTATTTATCAAGTGTTGGTATGAATAATTTTAGAATGTATAATAAAGCATTAAATGATAATGAAATTAAATATTTATCTACTTATTTAAATATATTTAGTTCAATAACATCTAGTACATTCTATTTAGATAATAATTTAAAATTATTATACAATTTTGAAGCATATACTATTGAAAATGCATTAAACTTTAATGGTTTTAATTTAATACCAATTTCATCAAATTTTGTTTTTACATCAAATAATTTAACTGTATCTAATTTACCTGAAATATTTAAAAATGGTACATATACAGCTTCTGCATCTTCATTTAATGATACATTATATGATGCATATCAAGCATTTGTTAGTAACACTGTTACATATTGGAGTTCATCAAGTAAAGGTAAAAATGGATATATTCAAGACCCTTATCAAGCAACTACTGGTATTTATGTAGGAGGTGGTGCTGGTAAAGAATATTCAACTATTGTTGCAAATGTTGGAACAATTAAAGGTGAATGGTTACAAATTAAACTACCTTATCAATTTATTTTAAAATCTTATAATATTACAAATGGTCCTGTATTTGATAGCAGATATCCTCAAACATTTTATGTTGTTGGTTCAAATGATGGTATTTCATGGTCATTATTAGATTATAAAAACACAACAGCAACAGATGTATCAGATTTTAATGTTAAATATAATTTATCAGTTGGTTATAGTTATATAAGATTAATTGTAACAAAATTAAAAGGTGGTGATATTAATTCAACAATTTTAAATATTAAAAAATTTAATATATCAGGTAATCAATTTATTGATTTATTAAAAAATACATATAAAATGGCATCAACCCATAATGATAAATTAGTTTATAATTCACAAATTAATAATGTAAATATTATTAAAAATGATGATATTATAAATTATGGTTTATTTAATGCTTCACAAAAAGATTTTATTCAAATAGATAGTTTAGAATTAAATCCATTAACTGATATTTCCGGATTATCATTTAGTTTTTGGTTTAAATCAAATAATTCAGTTAATGGTACAAAAATATTTGAATTTAAAAAAGATACCAAATTAATTAATATTGATATTAATAATAATTCATTAAGATTAACTGTAAATACTAAAGTGTGGGATTTATCTGGAACTGGTATTTTAATTAATGATGATGTATGGCGTCATTTATCATGGGTAATAAAAGGTACTACTTGGAAATTATATATTGATTCATCATTAAAAGCAACTAAAACAGATGGAATATATCCAGATATGGCTGTTTATAATGCAAATTATTTTGGTCGAAATAGTGAAATATATTTAAATGGTGGAATATCTGATTTTAGATTATATAATACAGAATTAAATTTAAATCAAATAAATGATATATATGTTTACAATGTAACCTTATTTTTTAAACTAAATCAATATAAAAATCTTGTATTTTATTATCCATTAGATTCATCATCAATTCAAGATACTAAAATAGGTAATTTAAAATCAGGTGTTTTAAATTATGATGGAACAATGTCAAAATCTGGTTTAATTACAAATAAAAGAGCATTATTAAGTGCACCTACTGATTTTTTAACATTAGGTTCCTATACTATTCCAAAAAATGGATGCACTATTTGTTTTTCATTTTGTATAAAATCAATTGTAGAAGAACAAATATTATTTGAATCAAGTGATAATGGAAATTCAATTATAATGGTTAAATTAAATTCATTTAATGATGGTTATTATTCATTAAATTTCTTAGTATCAAGAAAAGATAAAAATAGTAATACCAGTTTTTATATTTGGATTCCATTTAATGAATATCAAAAGTGGAATCATGTCTCATGGTTAATAGTACCAACAACTGATATTTATTCTACATGGAAAATTTATTTAGATGGTAAATTATATTCTGTATCTAAGATACAACAATATTATCCAGAAGTTATAGTTAGAAATAATAACTATATTGGTAAAACATTAGGAACTGGTAAAAATTTTGCTGGTTCTGTTGCTGATATTAGATTATATTCTAAAATATTAGATGAAAGTGAAATAAATTATTTTTCTACATATAAATTTTTCCCACTTTATAAATTTTCAAATAATTTATTAACACCATATAATTTTGGTGGTATTTTTATTCGTTCATATATTGCTGAAACATCAAATTATAGTTTTGGTTACTCTAAAACTTTAATATTAGATATTACTAAAAGTGACCAACCTGATTATAAAATAGTAAGTGGTGAAGGATTATCTGGTTTATTTGATGGTAGTGTAACATCAAGTGGTATTGATGGTTATAATACAGATTATTTAAATTCACAAGTATCTGGTTTATCTGATGTATTAGCATGTTATTCAAATGGATTAAAAATAAATTCATTATTAAATAATATAGATAATGAATCATTTATTTTAGAATCATCACCCAATAGTTATATTTATACAAATGGTAATAAAATTGGTTCAAGAGGAATAAAAGGAAATGTGTTAGATAATGTAAAAATTACAAAAATTGGTGATTATAAATATAATGATTTAAGTAAAATTTATAAAATATGGATTAAAAAAAATGTAAGAAATGAATTTACACCAATTATTTCACATAGTGTAGCTAGTAATATTTTACAAAAACAAAATAATATATATAATATTAGAATAAATAGAGGTTCTAGTTATACTTTATCCTTATCTAATTATAATTTAGAAACTAAAAATTATTATTTTATTATAAATAATGCAAGAACTAAAAATGGTGTAATTGCAAGTATTGATGGTAATAATTTAATTATTAATAATGCTGGAACATTAGTATTACAATGTATTTTACCTGAAACAAATCAATTTTATGAAGGAATGAGTACATTAATTACAATTAATATAGTAAAAGATAATCAAGCTCCATTATTAATAACTAGTATGCCTAGATTATATTATAAAGATACTAGTGAATTAGTAATTGATGGCGGTAGTGCATTATCAACAATAGTATATACAAGTAAAAATGAAAATGTATGTACATTTACTAGAAATATATTAAATGGTATTAATGTTGGTTCATGTCTTATTAATGTAACAAAAAATGGTGATGAATTATATAATCCAATTAGTATTGATATTAGTATGAATGTATATCCTATTAATCAAACATTAACAATGGAAGTTGAAAAATATATTAATTTATTAAAAGTAGATAGAACTAAAAGTTATAAAATAGTAATTAATAATTTAAAAGAAACACCATCATATATTAAATATAGATATACAAATACTGAAAATAAACAAATAACTATCTCATCTGATGGTTTAATAACACCAATGAATGCAGGTGTATTTACAATTTATGCTGAAGTTGGACCAACAACTAATTATGCTGTTACAACAGTTAGTATGATTTTAAATATAGAAAAAACAGACCAAACAACATTATCTGTAGATAAAATAGATAAATTAAACTATAACAATAAAATAAATGTTAATATTATTGGTGGATTAAGTCAAAGTAGTATTGTTTTATCAACTGATTCATCCAATTGTACAATTAGTGGTAATACAATTTATGGTATAAATACTGGATTTTGTGATATTGTAGCAACTAAACCAAATGATTTTATGTATAATGATATATCAACAACATTCCAAGTAGAAGTATTACCATTAAGTCAACCTAAAATGGTAATTAGTATTAGTGGATTAACAAAAACAGAATCGGGTAGTTATGAAATGGCTGTAGATAGAACAAAAGGTTATAAATTAATATGTAATGGACAATTAGAAAATCCATTTATTATTTTTGATATTTATAATGAAGTAGCAACAGGAGAATCACCTGTTGGTGCTATAACAGCTAATGTTTTAGTTCCTTATAATGAAGGAGATTGTTTTATAAAAGCAATTTCAACAAGAACAAAATCATATTTATCAACTGAATCAGAACCATTAAAAGTATCATTCAAAAAGAAAACACAAGCTAATTTTATATATACACCAATTAATGTAACTCAATATAATAAACAATTTTTATTTAATGTAACTGGTGGAACCACATCAAATTCTATAATATTAAAATCAAAAACAAATACTTGTTCTATTGATGCTAATGCAATTAAAACTGAAAGTGCAGGTATTGGATATATTACTATTTTTAAAGAAGGTAATTTTGAATATAGTGATTTAAAAACAGATATACAATTTGAAATTCAAAAAATAGAACAACCACAATGTATATTACAATTAGATAATATAAATTTTAATAATGGAAATAATTCATATGAATTACCAGTAAATAGAAGTGTTGAATATGTATTAAAAGTAACAGGTTATAAAGAAAATCCAGATATAACATATCAAGTAACTCCAGCTTCTGAAATATATAAAATATCAGGAAATAAATTAATTTTATATGATATTGGAACAATAACAATAAAAGCAATTGTTAATACAACAACCAATTATATGACACAAGAAACTAATACTATAGCAATATCAATTATTAAAAACGTTCAAGATGAATTAATGATTAATTATAATTCAACAATGAAAGTTAATGATAAAATAATATTAGTATCAAGCGGTGGTAGTATTCCCGATGAACCTGTTAAATATTCTATTAATAATACAGATGTTTGTGAATTAAATAATACTAATAATGAATTAGTAGCAAAAAATTCAGGAAATTGCACAATAAATGTTTCTAAAAATGGAAATTTTATGTATTTACCAATTAATAAAACATTAAATATTGTAGTTAATAAAATTAAACAAGATATTAAAATATTAGATGTAGCTGTATTAAATGAAATTTTTATTGATACTATTCAATATGATTTAATTTTAAATAATTTAAAAGAAGATGCAGTTGTACAATGGGTTATGTATAATAAAGTAGCATATTTAAATACTAGTTCAGAAGTTGCAACCATTACTCAAAATGGTAAAATAACTGCAAAAAGTGCTGGTGAATTTTATGTTAAAGCAATTACTAGTGAAACAAGAAATTATTTATTAACAGAATCAGAACCAATTAAAATAGTTGTAAAACAAAAAGCAGCAAAAGATTTTATAATTGATCCTATTTCTGATTTTAACTATAATACATCTATTGATATAACAGTTGATAATGGACAAAAAAATTCACAAATTATATTTACATCAAATAATGCAGGATTAAAAATCGAAGGAACTAAAATGACTGCATTAAAAGCTGGTACATATACTGTTACTGCAACAAAACCAGCAACTATTGAATATACTGCATTAACAAAAACATTTAATATTACAGTTAATAAAATTAATCAACCTAATTTTAAAATAAATAATACAGAAAATACTTTCTTTGTTAATCCTGATGATGAACAAATTATTCAAATTCCAGAAGTTTTTGATAATGCATATGTTACATATAAAGTAAGTGTTAACGATGTTTGTAAAATAGTTGGTTCTAGTTTTTTCCCAATTAATGCTGGTGTATGTAGTATTATAGCAATTGCTTCAGAAACTGACAATTATAAAGAAACTAAATCAGAACCTTTTGTAGTTACTGTAAACTTAAAAGAGCAAGAACCAATTAGCATTGCACAATCAACTAATTTAAATGTTTTTAGTGATTATGTATTAGGTGTAAGAGGTGGTAGTACAACAAATTATTTTGTTATTGAATCATTATCACCAAGTATCCAAGTTATTGATAATTCTAAAATAAAAACTATTTCAGTAAATCCAAATGCTAAAATTAGAATTAAAAAAGATGGTGATTCTGTTTATAAAACTGTAACTTTAGAAGTTGATTTTAATATTATGGCAATACCACAACCTAATTTTAATTTATTAGATATAAATGATGGTAATAAACTTTTATTAAATGAAACTTATGATCTTATAATTCAAACTAAAAAAGAAAATCCAACTATTGTATACAATATTATACCATTATCATCTATAAATGAAGCTGATAAATTATGTAAAATTGTTAATGATAAAATAATACCATTAAAAGAAGGAGCTTGTATTATACAAGCACAAGCACAAGCTACTAATAATTATTTATTAACAACTACAAATCAATTAATTGTAAATATAGAAAAAGTAGAACAAACACCATTAATGTATACTTGTTCTGAAACAGTAAATTTTGGTGAAAAAATAATATTAAAAATAAATGGAGGTACTTTACAATCAGATATTTTATTAACTAATTATAATAATAATTTTACATTAAAACAATTAAGTAGAACAGATTTTGAATTAACAGCAATTAAATCAGGTAGTGTAACATTAACTGCGATGATTAATGGAAATAATATTTATAAATCAGTTAGCATTGATGTACCTATTGAAATTAAAAAAATAAATCAACCAACTATAACAATTCAAAATTTAAATGATAATAATAATTTATTTATTAATAGAAATAGTAGAGTTCCATTAAATATAACTGGAATGTTAGAAAATGCCACAATTAAATGGTCCGTATCTAATGTAACAGATACATCAAATAATATATGTACTATTATTGATAATAAATTAATTGCATATAATGCAGGAATATGTTTATTAGAAGCAACAACAAATGAAACAACTAATTATTTACCAACTAAAAGTAGTAATAAAATTACTATACAAGTTAATAAAAATATACAAAATGATTTAATTATAACTTCTAAAAAAGAACTTGATTTTTCTAAAAATATTCAAATAACAACAGAAGGTGGTTCTTCAGATAAAATAAATACATATGTTGTATCAAATGATGTATGTACTATAAATACAAATATTTTAATTGGTTCTAAATCAGGAAATTGTGTATTAACCGTTATTAAAGAAGGAAATGATTTTTATGAAACAATTAGTAATAAAATAGATATTACTGTTAATAAAATATCACAACCAAATTTTAGATTATTAAATATTAATCCAACTAATACTATTTATGTTAACCCTAATAATAAAATACTTTTAGGAACTAGTCCTATTAATGAAAAACCTGTTGTAACATTTGAAGTATTATCTTCTGTATCATCTGATACATCTAATAATATATGTTCATTTGATGGATTAAAATTAATGGCAAATAATGCAGGAATAATTAAAATTAGAGCATTTACTGAAGAAACAGACAATTATTTAAAAACTTTTTCACAAGAAATGATTATTACAGTAATTAAAAATCCTCAAGATAATATATTAATAAATGCACCTTCTAGTATATCATATAATGATGAAGTATTTATTTCGGGTACTGGAGGAAATACTATTAATAGTATATTATTTAGTAGTGATTCATCATGTTGTTATATAGAAGGAACTAAAGTATCTGGTTCATATTTTGGTTTATCAAATATAAAAGCAACAAAACCTGGTGATTTTATGTATTTAGATATTATTAAATCATTTGTTATTAATGTTAATAAAATAAAACAACAAAATATGTTAATTACTGATTTAAATAAAACTAATGAAATTGATGTAGACCCTAATGCTAAATATTCATTATCAGTTGATAATATAAAAGAAAGCCCCAAAATAACATATCAAATTATTAAAACATCAAATTCTAATGTTGCACGTATTGATAACAATATATTAGTACCATTAAATGTTGGAACATGTACAATTATTGCAACTAGTACAGAAACAATAAATTATTTATCAACTGTATCTAAAGAATTTGATATTAAAATTAAATTAAAAACACCTTCTGATTTTAAAGTTGATAATATTCCTACATTATATTATAATTCAACACATGTATTTACAACAAATGGAGGACAAACTGATGCAACAATAGAATATTCATCAAATGATCCTGAAGGATTAAAAATAGATGGACCAAAAGTTAAATGTAATAAAGCAGGTAATTACGTTATTACAGCAAAGAAAAAAGCAACATTTATGTATAGTGAATTAGTAAAAACATTTAATTTATCAGTTAAAAAATTAAAACAAGAAAACTTTAAAATATTATCATATTCACAATTAAATTCAAAAACAACATATTTAGAAACTGTTAAATATACTGAAAAATTTTATAAATTAACAGATGTATATAATGGAAATTTAAATACACCAATGTCAAATACTGAATTAAGATATATTGGAGAAAATGAAAAAGGTATTAAAATATTTATGTATAATATTGGAACTACTTTATATTGGACAAATCCAACTGGTACTGGATTTGATAAAATTAATTTAAGTTCATTAATTGCTAATGAATGGACAATTATTGATATCAATTGTAATAATTTTACTAATGCATATATTGTTATTTCATTTAAACAAAGTAAAAATATTAGAATAATTAAATTAAATGGAAATCCAATTAATATTAAATCTTATACAGTTTTAACTGATTATGCAACTACTTATAAACCAAGTAATAAAAACTTATTATGTGGTAGTTCATCATCATTTTATTGTAACTTTATTAGTGAAATTCCTACTAACATATTAGGTTATAATGGTGCTTTCTTTACAAGAAAATGTTTAGTTACTGAACCTAAATATTTACATTATAATCCTAATGTTCCAAATGTATTTGTATATATATCAAATAATAATTTAACAATTGTTAGAGATTTTGAAACATATGATATAACATATACATCATATCCATCATATTCAGTACCAATTTCAGATGCTAAAAATACTAATTTAGTTTATATTTTATCAAATCAATATATTTATATTGTTACATCACAAGTATTAAGATTTGATATGAATACAAAAGTATTAAAAGTTATTTATGAAAATACTAATAATTTATGGGGTTTATATCCTATTAATTCTGATAATATTATTTTATTAATTGAAAATAACATGTTAATGTCTAGTAATTGTTCAAACCCTTCAACATATTTAACATATAATAATCTTACTAAAGTATGGGATGGAATAAAATTAGATAACACAATCAAATGGGAAACATCAGAAATATCTTCACAAGTAAACTTTAAATATACACCTGAAACAAAAATGTATTCAAATGGAGGTTATTGGATATCACAAGACCAAGGTATATATTTTTTTAAATCAAACTCTGAATTAAATACATTTAATCTTTTTTCACCTATTAGTTTTTCAGTTTCACCATTATTAGAAAAAGCAAATTATGTACTTAAAATTGTTTCATCAAGTACTAAAAATAAAGGTTTAATTGCTACTACTAATGGAAATCAAATAGTTCCAATTACTCATGGTACATGTACAATAAAAGCAGTTTCTGAAGAAACTATTAATTATTTATCATCTGAAACTGAAATTATTGAATTAAATTTTGATTTATTAGAACAAGTTGATATTAATATATTAGATATTAAACAAAGTTATAATGTTGGTGATGAAATTTTATTAAGAGGTTATGGTGGTAATACTACTATTCCTATTATATTTTCATCATTATCAAATAATATTAATATTAAAAATAATAAATTATCATGTACTGGTTTTGGTGAAGCTTTTATTATGATGTATAAAGAAGGTGATAATATTTATAAACCATTAATAAAACAAATAAAAATTAATGTTAATAAAGGTTCTCCTAATGTTACATTATTAGATATAAATAAAAATAATGAATTATTACCTAATGATAAATATAAATTAAATGTAACTGGATTATATGATGGTATTAATATTTTATATTATACATCAGCTGATAAAAAAGTATGTTTTATTGATTATATGAATTATCTTAATACATTAGCTAGTGGTGAATTTTATATTTATGGTGTAACTGAAGAAACATATGATTATAAAAGTGTAACAACTAATAAAATATATGTTAAAGTAAATAAAAATCCATTAGTTGACCTAAATATATCATTAACAAATAATAAATTAACATATGGTCAATCTACATTTATTAATTCATCAGTTAGTGATATTAATTTTATATCATTAACACCTAATATATGTACTGTAAATAATAATGTTGTCACTGCTGTAGGTTCTGGTAATTGTATTATATCATGTATTAAAAAAGAAACTCCTATAAGTAAAGAACAAATGGAATATTTTAATTTTAATATTAGTAAAATTAGTCAACCTACATTAGTATTAAGTGATATAAATGTATCTAATGAAGCATTAACATTACAAAAATATCCATTAAAATTATCAGCTGTTAAAGAAAATGCAGAAGTTAAATTTATTATAACTAGAAATTATAATGAAAATGGTGTTGAATTAGATACTGAATCATTTAATGGTTATATTGTAAATAATTTATTTATTGGATTAAAAAGTGGTTATTCTGAAATACAAGCTTTTACATATGAAACAGATAATTATAAAGTTTCATTTTCTAATAAAATAAAAGTTAAAATCATGAAAAGAAAACAAGATATTATTCTTATTAGCAAACAATCAGATTTATTATATTTAGGTTCTACTAAATTATTAACTTCCGGTGGTAATTCAGATAACGAAGTCGAATATTCTACATCTGATTTTAATTGTAAAATTATTAATAATACTATTATTGGATTAAAAGCAGGTAAATGTAAAATTAATGCATTAAAAAGAGGTAATGAATTATATAGTGATATTACAAGTGTATATGAAATTACAGTTAAAAAAATACAACAAGATTTCTTCATTCAAAATTTTAATGTAGAAAATACTATTTTTGTTGATCCAAAAGTTTATTATGAATTAAAACCTATTAACTTGAAAGAAACAACAAATTGTACATATAGTTTTGTTAATACATCTAATAAACAAATTAGAATTGTTGATAATAAATTATATCCATTAGTTTCTGGTAAATTTATAATAACTGCAACATGTAATGAAACTGATAATTATTTAGCATCTACATCAAAATCATTTGAATTAAATATTATTAAAAAACAACAACAACCATTAATATTTTCATTACGTGATACATTATATTTTAAAAATACAAGTCCAATTATTTATTCTGGAGGCTCTACATATTATAGTCCTATTTTCAGTTGTGACTCTTCAGGATGTAAAATAATTAATAATGATGTTATTGGTGTTAATTCAGGATGGTATGATATAATAGGATTTAAAGAAGGTGATGAAATGTATGAATCAATTAGTTCAACAATCAAAGTAAAAGTTAATCCAATTAAACAACCTAATTTTATGTTAAAATTTATTAATACAAATAATATTATTTATGTAAATAGAAATAATAAAATTAAATTAAATACAACTATACCTGAAGAAAATGCTTCAATTATTTATACTGTATCATATACTGATATTGTTAATAAAAATTCAGATATTGTTAATAAAAATCCAGATACTTGTATAATAAATGGTGATGAATTAGTTGCTTTTAATGAAGGTATGTGTTTAATACAAGCTAAATCACAAAGTACACATAATTATATTGAAACTTCATCAAATATTATGATTGTTTCAGTACAAAAGAATAATCAAAATGAATTAACTGCAATATATAATGATACTATTGGTTTTAATGAAACTATTAATATTATTGGTTCCGGTGGAAGTGATACTGGTTCTAATATTATATATAGTAGTGATAGTTCAAATTGTAAAATTGTTGATAATAAATTAACTGGTATTAGAAGAGGAACATGTTCTGTTAAATTATTTAAAGATGGTAATTTTATGTATAAACCTATTGAAAAAATAATAACAATTACAATTAAACCAATTAAACAAAAAATTGTTATTAAAAATATAAATGAAAATAATGAAATAGAAGTTGATCCCGATACTAGATATCCATTAGAATTATTAGATTTAGCAGAAAATCCCAAAGTAACATGGAAAATTTTAACTATGATTCCTGATGACCCTACTAATGAAAAAGTATGTGATATTGTAAATAATGTTATAACACCAACTAATGCTGGTAAAATTATTATGAGAGCATATACTACTGAAACATTAAATTATTTAGCATCTGAAACACCTGATTTTAAAGTAACTGTTACATTAAAAAGTGCTAAAAATTTTGTTGTTGATATTTTACCAAGACAATTTGTTTATAAACCAGTTTATATTACTGTTGATAACGACCAATGGGATGATGTTGCATTTGAAATTAAATCATCTGATAGTAAATTATCCATTTCAGGTAATAGATTAATAACTAATAATGCCGGTACATACTTTATTGATATTATTAGAAAAGGTAATTTTATGTATAAACCATTAACTAAAAATATAAAACTATTTATTAATAAAGTTGAACAATCACCATTACAAATTACTAATTTAGAAAAAGAAAATGTTTTATATGTAAATCCTAGTAAACCAATTATGTTGTTAACAAATAGATTAAAAGAATCACCAATTATATTATATTCAGTTGATTCAGAAACTACAAAAAATGTTTGTGTTATAATGAACAATCAATTATTTGCATATAATGCAGGTACATGTTATATTAAAGCTACTAGTAGTGAAACATTAAATTATAACTCTACAACATCAATGTTATATAAAATAACAGTTAATAAAAATAAACAAAATAATTTAATTGTTAATTATTCTGAAAAAATGAAAGTAGGTGAAACTAAAAATTTAAGAGTAACTGGAGGTAATACTAGTAATGCAATTATATATACTAAATCAAATGGAAATTGTTTTATTAGAGAAAATACTATTCAAGGATTAACTGCAGGTGATATATGGATAACTGCATATAAAGAAGGTAATTATATGTATGAATCTATTGAAACTAAATTTAAAATAACTGTAACTAAAAATTATCATAACATTCATTTATTAGATATTAATCCAAATAATGAATTAATTATTGATAGTTCATATAATATTATTGTTGATAATGTTAGTGAAAAAGCAATAGTTAAATTTAATATTTCTAATATTATTTCTGATTCAAATGAAAATATTTGCAATATTGTTGATAATATTATTTATCCACTTAAAGCAGGTATTTGTACATTAGAAGTTATTGCTGCAGAAACAACTAATTATTATCAAACTAAAAGTAGAAAATTAACATTAACATTTGTTAAAAAACAACAGAATAAACTATTAATAAATTATCAAACTGCTGAAGATGCTCCTATTCGATTAACTGCTAAATATAATACATACAGTGATTTAATAATTAGTGGCGGTAATACAAATAAAGTATCAATTATATCAAATGATGAAATTTGTAAAATAGTAAAATCTGAATAAAAATTAATTAATTAATTTTTTCTTTAATAACGTACATTTCATATTAAAGAAAAAAAATTTATCTAAAATATTATATCTAACTAAATTTAAATGAGTAATTTTAAAATATTTGGAAATAAATCTGGTAAATCTCTAATAAAAGTTACAAAAGAAGGAAATGACAAATTCAATCCTATATCTAATTTTGTATATGTTGATGTTAAAAAAATTAATCAACCATCATTAGTTTTAGAAAATATTAATAATCATAATGAATTAACTCTTGGTATAAATTCTGGGGCTAATTTAGTTATTAGTGGAATTAAAGAATTTGCTAAATATAACTTTTATATCGTAAAACAATTTTCTCAAGATGCATCAATTACAGATATATGTGTAATTAATGATAATAAAATATTTGCCCTTAATCATGGTATATGTATTGTTGAAGGTGTTTGTTATGAAACAGATAATTATTTAGAAACTAAAACTAATCAAATTATTATTTCTGTATTAAAAAGAAATCAAGCTGAAATATCTGATGATACATCTACATTAAATGTTAATTTTAATGATAATTTAAAATTAGATGTTATTGGTGGAATACCAAGTATTGATTTTGTATATGTTAAAGGTAATGATAATTGTACTATTATTAATAATAATGTTGTTGGTGTAAAATCTGGTAATTGTTTAATTAAAGCATATAAAAAAGGTGATAGTACTTTTAAAGATTTAATATCCACTTTTGTTATTAAAATTAATAAAGTTTATCAAAAAAATTTAATGCTTGATAATATTAATTCAAATAATATTTTATCAATTAATAAAAATTATAAATTAAAAGTCAGAAATGCAGTTGAAGACCCTAAAGTTATTTATATATTATCTAACCCTAATATTTGTTATATTAAAAATGATGAAGTAATTGGTGTAAAAGAAGGTTTTTGTGAAATTAAAGCTGTTACATTAGAAACTAATAACTATTTAGCTTCATCAACTAATAAAATTTTATTGGTTTTCTCTAAAAATAATCAAGCTGAACTTAAAATTAATAAATCTGGAACATTATATTATTTAAATTCTATTAAATTAGAAGGTATTGGTGGTAGTACTGATAGTGAACCTGTTTATAAAGCTGTTAATGATAATTGTAAAGTTATTAATAATACTATTATTGGTATTAAAGCTGGCATTGGTAAAATTGAAGTTGTTAAAAAAGGTAATGATGTTTATAATGATATTAATATGACAATTCAAGTTGTTGTTGAAAAAATTAAACAACCTAATTTTAAAATAATAAATTATGATAATAATATTTTTATTAATCCTGATATTAATGTTTTATTAGAAACTACACAAGTATTAGAAGATTCAAAAATTGTATTTTTAGATATTACAAATAATTCTAAATTAAATTTATCAAATATTAATGGTAATAAATTAAATGCAATTAATGAAGGTAAATGTGTGATTCAAGCAATTGCACAAGAAACTAATAATTATTTAGAAACTGTTTCTGAACCAATTATTATTAATTTTGTTAAAAATGATCAATCTGAATTAATTGTTGATTATGAAAATAAAATGAATTTTAATTCATCACAAATTTTAAAAGTAACTGGTGGTAATTCATCTAGTCCTATTACATATAATTTACAAAATAATATTTGTTCTCTTACTGATAATTCAATATTTGCAAATACTGTTGGTTTATGTCCTATTACTATTAAAAAAGATGCTGATTTTATGTATAATCCTATTGAAAAAACAATTTATGTTGATGTTTTAGCTATTAAACAGCCAAATATTGATATTGAAGTATTTAATGAATTTAATGAAATTGAAGTGAATTTAAGTGCTAATTGGATTTTAAAACTACCTAACTTATATGAAAACCCATCAGTTAAATATTCTATTATTAAAGAAATACCTAATGAAGTTAAATATACAAATGTTATTAAATTAAATAATAATAGTGTTACACCAATTAATGCTGGTATATGTACTATTCAAGCAGTTATTTCAGCAACAACTAATTATTTAGAAACTTATAGTTCACCTTTTGATGTTGTTGTTAGATTAAAATCTGCTGCTAATTTTATTATTGATAAATTACCTTTATTATATTATAAATCTAATATAAATTTAACTATTAGTGGTACTTTTGATTCTAATGTTTATGAAATAACTACTGCTCCAGAATCAACAATTAGAATTGAAAATAATAAAATATATGGTTTAAGTTCTGGTGATAATATAATTTCTATTACCAAAAAGAAAACTTTTGAATATGAAGCATTAACTAAAAAAGCTAGAGTTTTTGTTAATAAATTACAACAACCTACATTTAAAATTACTAATTTAAATACTAATTTATTTGTTGATTTATTTAATTCTATTAAATTACAAACTACTTCTGTACAAGAAAATGCATCTATACTTTTTTCTGTTATTTATCAAAAATCATCAAATTCAAATCCTGTTTGTCAATTAAAAAATAATGAACTATTTATCATTAATGAAGGTACATTAATGATTCAAGCATTTTGTTCAGAAACTAATAATTATAGCTCTGTTAATAGTGATATTATTACTGTTAATGTTAAAAAAAGAAATCAAGAACCTATTACATTCAGTACATTAGATAAATTATTTATTAATAAATCTATTAAATTATCTATTATTGGTGGTAGTATTGAAAGTCCTGTTGTTTTTAAATTATCTAATAATTTTGGTTACATTAATAATTCTGTATTATATGCAACTGGTGCTGGTGAAATAACTATTACTGCTATTAAAAAAGGTAATGCTATGTATAATGATGTTGAAACTTCTATTACTACCACTATTTATAAAATAACACAAGAATTTACTTTATTAGATGTTAACTATAATAATACTATAATTGTTGACAACCCTGCACTTGAAGTTGTTATGTTTGGGTATAAAGAAAGACCTGATTACAAATACAATATTTATAATTCTGATAATAAAATAATTTGTACAATTGAAAATAATAAAATTAAAGGTCTTATTGAAGGACAATGTTATATTGAAGCTGAAATTTCTGAAACAACTAACTATTTAGCTTCTAAAAGTAATCAATTAACTATTAAAATTGCTAAAAGAGATGATAATCAAATTACAATTGTCCCTTCTAATATATTATATTATGGTTCTAATATTGATTTAAATTTAATTACAAATAATCAACAAAAAACTATTAATATTGTTGCATCTAATGATAATTGTGTCGTAACTGATAATAAAGTATATGGTAATAAATATGGTAGTTGTATTTTAACAATTGAACAAGAAACTAATAATATTTGGGAAAAAACAGTAAAAGAATATTTCTTATTTGTTAAAAAAATTAGACAAACTATGAAATTAGAAAATATTGATACTGTATATTTAGATACTGTTAAATCAATTGAACTTAAAGTACAAGGATTAAATGAAGAACCACTTATTACATATAATATTATTAATATTGTAAATAATATGGCTTCACCCTGTTATATTAAAGATAATTTATTATATCCTTATAATGAAGGTACTTGTATTATTGAAGCACATTCTTCTGAAACTGCAAATTATGAAGCATCTAAATCTAATCAAATTATTGTTAATTTTGTAAAAAATACTCAACCAATTAATATTGATAATATGTATTCAATTGATTTTAAACAAATGAAAGATTTATCACAAATTGGTAATAATTTAAATTTTTCTATTGATTTAGAAAAAACTGTTGATGTTGGTGTAATTATAAATAACTTTTTTGTTTCTAAAAATTCTGGTATTGCTACTATTAATGCTACTAGAGAAGGTAATCGTAATTATAATTCTTATAATAAAACATTTTTAATAAAAGTTAATAAAATTAAACAAACTATTATATTAAATAATATTAACTTATTAAATACAATTTTTGTAAATCCAGATCTTGAAAATTCTTTAAATATTACTGGATTAGAAGAAAACCCTGAAATATTTTATAATATTTCTGATTCTAATATTTGTATTATTAAAAATGGAAAACTTGTTGCTATTAATGCTGGTGAATGTGAAATTGAAGCATATACTGCTGAAACTAGAAACTATTTATCTACTACTACAAATAAAATGAAAATTACTGTTGTTAAAAATAATCAAGTTGAACTTAATATATCTAAATCCAGTGATTTATTTTATTCTAGTTCAATTAATTTAGAAACAACTGGTGGTAGTACATCAGCACCTATATTATATTCTAGTTCTAGTACTAATTGTAAACTTGTTAATAATATTGTTATTGGCTTACAAGCAGGACCTTGTCAAATTAATGTTTTTAAAGAAGGAAATTTTATGTATTTTGATACTAGTGCTAATATTATAATAAATATTAATAAAATATATCAAAATATGTTAAAAATATTACCATTAAATGACACAAATACTATTTACGTCAACCCAAATTCTACTCATAAATTATTAACTTCAGAAGTTAAAGATAATGCATCAGTAGTATATAAAACTATTAATAATGAAAATAATATTTGTAGTATAAATGGTGATGAACTAAAACCTAATTTATCAGGAGAATGCACTATTCAAGCAATTAGTTTAGAATCTATTAATTATCTTGAAACTATTAGTCCACCTGTTAAAATTAATATTATTAAAAATGAACAAAATCAATTAATAATTAAATATCCCCCTGAAATTGATTTTAAATCTGAACAATATATTGACCCTACTGGCGGTAATACTGAAGCTAAAATTACATTCACTACTAATAATAAAAATATTATTATTGATGATAATAATAAATTAATCGGTAAATTAGCAGGCACTAGTATTGTAACTGCTTTTAAAGAAGGTAATTTTATGTATTTACCTATTCAAAAAGTATTTAATATACAAATTAATAAAATTAAACAACAAGATATTAAAATAATAAAATTTAATCAAATGAATGAATTAGAAGTTGACCCTGCTATTGGTTTTGAATTAAAAGTAGAAAAATACGGTGATGACCCAATTATGAATTTTATTATAGTATCACAAACTCCAGTAAAAAGACAATATAAAGAAGTTTGTAAAATTGTTGATAATAAAGTTTTTGCAATTAATCAAGGTGTTTGTATTATTAAAGCTATTTTAAAAGAAACAGAAAATTATTTAGAAACTGAAACACCTGAATTACAAATTAATGTTAAATTAAAAAAGCCTGAAGAATTTTTTATTGATAATTTACCAAGACTTGAATATAAATCAAGTAGTAAATTAACTATTAATAAAGGATATTATGATAATACTGTATTTGAATTAAAAACTGATAACACTAATATTAAATTAGAAAATAATAAAGTAATTGGTCTCAATGCTGGTTATTTCTTTATTGATGTTACTAAAATGGAAACTGCACAATATAGTGCTTTATCTAAAAGAATGAGTGGATATGTTCAAAAATTAAACCAACCCAAAGTTGAATTTATTAATTTAAATACTGAATTAAAAGTTAATCCAAATAATTTAATAGATCTTGTAGTTAATAAACAAGAAGAAAATGCTGCAATTATGTTTACAATTTTAACAAATTCACCTGTTAGTGGTAAAACAAATGTTTGTAATATCAATAATAATAAATTATCTGCATTAAATGAAGGTACATGTGTTATTCAAGCAGTTACTGCTGAAACATTAAATTATAAATCTTCTTATTCTGAACCTATTACTATTACTGTTACTAAAAATGACCAAAAACCTTTAGAATTTAAATTTTTATCTAAATTAAATGTTAATGATTCTGCTGATTTTAGTATTAAAGGTGGTAATACAAATAGTCAAAACCATTTTACATTATCAAATGAAAATTGTTATATTAAAAATTCTAAAATATATGGTGTGACTGCTGGTGAAACTTATATTACTGTTAAAAAATCTGGTGATTTTATGTATAATGATATACAAGGTAGTTTTAAAATTTTTATTAATAAAGTACCACAAGATATTAAACTTAGTAATATTAATGAAGCAAATAATATATATTTTAGTTTTGATAAATCATATGAATTATTTTGTATTAACACATTAGGTAATCCAGATATTCAATATATTTCTGAAAATCCTAAAGTTTGTTATATTAAAGATAATAAATTATTTACTAATGGAATTGGTAAATCAGTAATTTATGCTAAATATAGTGAAACTACTAATTATTTATCTGGTATTACTAATTCTATGACAGTTGAAGTAATACAAAATCCTAAAGCTAATTTAATTATAGAACCAACTGGTACATTATTTTGGAAATCATATATTGAATTAAATATTTATAGTGATGTTGCTAATTCACGAACTGAAATAGTTTCATTAAATCCAGATATTATTACTGTTAATGGCAAAAGTATTTATGGTGTTTCTACTGGTGTTGGTTTACTTAAAATAACTAATAAATACAGTGATTATTATGTTCCTTCAGTATCATATTATAGTGTTAATGTTAATAAATTATCACAAAATGTTAAATTAGAAAATATGGATGATTTATATGTTAATAAAAATATTGCTCATGATTTAATTTTATCAAATGTAAAAGATAATGCTAAATATAGTTTTAGAGTTGTTAATGGAAATAATTGTAGTATTATTAATAATAAATTATATGCATTAAATCAAGGAACATGTACTGTTGAAGCATATGTTGAAGAAACATCTAATTATAATAGTGTTATAAGTAATCAAATTATTATTAATGTTAAATTAAATGAACAACGTGAATTAAATGTTCTATCAAAAAATGAAATTTATTTCAATGATACTATTAAATTAAATTTATTTACTGGATTTAATGATAATGAAGTTATTTATACTACTAATAATAATGTTTGTCAACTTGTTAATAATCAATTATTTGCTAAACGTGCTGGAACATGTATTGTTACTGCAACATTAACTGGTGATAATGAATATACTAGTAAAACTAAAGATATATATATTACTGTTAAAAAAATAGAACAATCAAATATTATATTAGATAATATAAATAATAAAATAGATCCAATTACTAATAAACAAAATAATATTTTTGTTAATCCAAAAGTAGGTTATACTATTATACCTAATAATATTAAAGAAAGTGCTGGTTACAGATATATTATATCAAATCCAAATGTATGTAATATAGTTAATAATACATTATATGCTATTAATAAAGGTACCTCTGATATTTATGTCGAAACTTATGAAACTGCTAATTACTTACCTACTAAATCAAATACAATAACTATTAATGTTAATAAAAATGAACAAAACCCTATCACTATTTTTAGATCATCACCTAAATTATATTTTGGATCATCAATATCATTAAATATATTAGGTGGTAGTACAGATAATGATGCTATTATTACATCTGATAATGCATCATGTAAACCTATTAATTTTACAATTGTTGGTATTACTAATGGTATATCTAAAATTAATGTTTTTAAAGAAGGTGATTTTATGTATAATAGTATTAGTGGTGAAATATATATTGAAGTTTTAAAAATTTATCAACCTAATTTTATATTAAATGATATTTCTGAAACTATATATGTTGACCCATTTGTACCTATTGATTTAGTAACAACTACACCATTTGAAAATGCATCTGTTGTGTATGAAATTACATCAAATAATAATATTATTACTATTTCAAATGGTAAATTATATGCACAAAATTCTGGTGTTTGTTATGTTCAAGCCAAATCATTAGAAACAACTAATTATTTATTAACTAAATCAAATATTATTAAAATAGTTGTTATTAAAAAAGAACAAAAATTATTAGAACCTATTTTTCCTAAAGAAATTGATTTCCGTTCAACTAATTTAATTCAAGTTGGAGGTGGTAGTACAGAACAACCATTAATTTTTACACCAAATAATAATAACTGTATTGTTGATAAAGATTTTCATTTAATTGGTTTAGCTGCTGGTAATAGTATAATTACTATTTATAAAGAAGGTAATTTTATGTATAATCCTACTCAAATAGATGTTTCTATTAAAATAAATAAAATATTACAAACTAAAATTAATATCAAAAAATATAATGAAGTTAATGAATTAGAAGTTGACCCAACTTATATTTATGATATTGTATTAAACGATGTTGAAGAAAATCCTAATATTAAATATGAAATTATTGAATCTAAAACTACTAAAGATATATATAAAAATGAATGTGTTAAATTAGATGGTTCTAAATTAATTGTATTAAATGTTGGATATATTAAATTAAAAGCAATTACACAAGAAACTAATAATTTTTTATCAACTGTTTCACCAATTTTAACATTAACAACTAGATTAAAAAATCCTATTGATTACACTATTGATACATTATCAAAATTATATTATAAGGGTGTTATTTCTATTACTGTAAATAATGGAATATTTAATAATGAATATGAAATAAAATCAGATAGTCCATTTATTAAAATTATGGAAAATAATATATATGGTTTACAAGCTGGTAATGTTACATTAACTTTAACAAAAAAAGAAACATTTATGTATCAAGCTTTATCTAAAACAATAAATTTATTTGTACTTAAATTAGAACAACCTGTTATTAATATTATTGAATTAGAAGAAGAATTATATGTTAACCCATCAATTGGATATGATTTAAAACTTTCTGAATATTTTGAAAAACCTGATATAATGTATGAAATATTATCAAATAATTCATTAGCTGTTATTAAAGATAATAAATTTTATGCTCTTAATGCAGGAGAATGTAAAATAAGAGCATTATTATCAGAAAGTAAAAACTATAATTCAACTAAAAGTGAAGTTTTTACTATTAATATTTTTAAAAATGAGCAAAATAAACTAATTGTTAATGAATTATCTGATTTATATATTAATAAAAATATACCAATAACTATAACTGGTGGTAGTAATAAAAATTCTGTTAAATATCAATATTCTAATAACTGTTGTTATATTTTAGATAATTTTATTTATGGTGTTAGTGCTGGAAATTCATTTATTACTATTACAAAAGAAGGTGATTTTATGTATAATGATGTCAGTATAGTAGTTAAAGTTAATGTTAGAAAAGATAAACAAAATGCTATACTACAAAATATTAATTCTGATAATACAATTACAATAAATCCTCAAAAAGAATATGATTTAATTATTTCTAATATTCAAGAAAATCCACAAATATTATATAATGTTATTAATTATGATAATAATGAAAATATTATTTGTAAAGTTATTAATAATAAATTAGTAGCATTAAATGCAGGTACATGTGTTGTTGAAGCTGTTATTTCTGAAACTAATAATTATTTATTAACAAAAAGTAATAAATTAACATTAACTGTTAAACCTATAAAACAATCTGACCTTGTTATTATTCCTTCTGGACCTTTATATTTTAATAATTTTATAAAATTAAATATTTTAGGTGGAAATACTTCTAGTAATGCACAAATAACATCTAGTGATACAACCATTTGTACTGTTAGTGGTAATATTATTTATGGTAAAAAAGCAGGTAATTCAGTATTAAATATTTATAAAGAAGGAAATGCTAATTTTGATTCTGTTAACACTTATTATAATATTCAAGTTAGTAAAGTATCACAAGATGTAATATTACAAAATTTATCAAATAATAATAATATATTTGTCGGTGATAAAATTAATTTAAATATTGATAATCTTAAAGAAAGCCCTTCTATTAAATGGAACATTACTAATTCTGATTTTTGTAATATTCAAAATAATATTTTAAATCCAACAAGTGAAGGTATTTGTGTTATTGAAGCTGTTATTGGAGAAACTGAAAACTATTTAGAAACTAAAACTAATCAAATTACTGTTTTCATTACTAAAAAACAACAAAAAATATTAGTTATTAATAATGTTAATACCATTGATTATAATGATTCTATTATATTAAATATTGAAGGTGGTAATACTGATTTCCAAACAGAATATAAAACTAGTAATGATAATTGTGAAGTCATTAATAATACATTAATTGGTAAAAAAGCAGGTAATTGTATATTATATAGTATTAAAAAAGGTAATAATGAATATAATTCTGTTACAACACAATTTGAAATTGAAGTTAAAAAAGTAATTCAACCAAATATTACTATTCAAAATATTAATGACAATAATAAAATATTTGTTAATAATAAAATTAAACATATATTAAATGCATTAAATGTTCTTGAAAATGCAAATGTAACTTTTATTAGTAGTAATCCTGATGTTTGTACTATTGATAATAATACACATTTAATTGCTATTAAAGAAGGTGAAGCTACTATATATTTTGAAACAATGCAAACTATTAATTACTTACCATCAACATCTAATAAAATTTTATTAAAAGTTAGTAAAAATACACAATCTGATTTAATTATTGAAAATATTCCTGAAAAATTATATTATAATTATTCAACAAAACTTAATATTACTGGTGGTAGTACTAATATTGAACCTGTTATTAAAACTTCTAGTCCTTATTGTTCAATATTAAATAATTTAATTATTGGATTATCATATGGATTATGTAAAATTGATATCTATAAAGAAGGTAATGAAATGTATAATCCAATATCAGATTCTGTATATATTCAAGTTAATAAAATATATCAACCAAACTTTGAAATGTACAATATTAATGAAACAAATACTATATACGTTGAACCAAATACACCTATTGAATTAACTACTACTAAAGTTAATGAAAAAGCAAACATTATATATCAAGTTATTCTTTCACATTCTACTGAAACAGACCAAGATATTATATCAATTAATGATAATAAATTATATGCAAATAATCAAGGTATTTGTTCTATTATTGCTTACTCATTAGAAACTAATAATTATTTAGAAACTAAATCTAAACCAGTTGTTGTTAAAGTATTAAAAAATAATCAAGATAAATTAAATATTACATATCCTGTTGAAATGAATTTTGACGATACATATTATATTCAAGCATCTGGAGGTAATACTAGTTTACCTATTGTTTTTAAAACTGATAATGATTCATGTATTATTGATACTACATATAAAACATATGCAAATAAAATTGGAGAATGTACAATTAATGTTTCTAAAGAAGGTGATTTTAAATATAATCCTATTCAAACTACTATTAAAATTAAAGTAAATCCTATTTTACAAAGAAATGTATTTATCAATAAATTTAATCAAACAAATGAATTATTTGTTGATCCAAATGTTGCACAAAAATTAATAGTTGAAAATACTCAAGAAAATCCTCCAATTACTTTTCAAATTGTTAGTTCCACACCTGATGAACAAGGTAAAGAAGTTATTAAATTAGTTGATAACAATATATATTGTTTAAATGCTGGTAATATTGTATTAAAAGCAATATTAGATAAAACTAGTAATTATTTAAAAACTGAAACACCATTATATAATTTAAGAATTAAATTAAAAGACCCTGCTGATTTTATTATTGATAAAGTAGAACAATTATATTATAAATCAAATATTTTAGTTACTGTAAATGATGGTTTATTTAATGATGAATATGAAATTTTAGCAACATCTGATAATGTTCTAGTTGAAAATAATAAAATAACTGGATTAAATAATCAAATAACTGGATTAAATGCTGGATTATCATTATTAAATGTTACTAAAAAGGCTACTTTTATGTATAAAGCATTAACTAAACCAATTAAAATATTTGTTAATAAAATTAAACAACCTGATTTTAAAATAATTAATATTAGTAATGAACAAAAAGTTAATCCAGAAAAACAAATTAAATTAGAAACTTCTCCTGTTCAAGAAACTACTGAAATATATTATAAAATAATAACTAATACACCATTAGAAGGTAATAGTGTTTGTTATATTGAAGGAAATAAAATAATATTTACTAATATTGGTACTGTTAGTGTTTTAGCTTATACTCCTGAAACATTAAATTATTATTCTACTGATACAGATTTAATTACATTTACTGTCACTAAAAATAAACAAGATATTTTACAAGTTGTTGAATTAGAAAAATTATATGTTAATTCATCTATTAGTTTAAATATAAAAGGTGGTAACAGTCCTAATGATAATAAATATACAATTAATAATAATAATTGTTACATTTCAAATAATAAAATATTTGGATTAAATTCAGGTGATTCTACTATTACTGTTTTAAGACCTGGTAATTTTATGTATTTAGATGAAACATTAAATTTTAATATTTCTATTTTAAAAATTAATCAAACTATTAGTATTAATAATATTAGTAGAACTAATGAAATATTTGTTGACCCTAATATTACTTATGAATTAGTAATTAATAATCTTAAAGAAAATCCTGATGTTATGTATACTATTAAATCTGTTAATGATAATGTATGTTCTATTAATGGTAATCAACTTGTTGCACTTAATGAAGGTGAATGTACTATTACTGGTATTGTTTCTGAAACAAAAAATTATTTATCATCTAAAACTACTGATTTAGTTATTAATGTTAAAGCATTACCTCAGACTGATTTAATTATTAAAACTACACCGTTATATTATAATTCTAATATTTCTGTATTAGTTACCGGTGGTAATTCTAATGGTAAAGTTACTATTACATCACAAAATGATAATTGTACTATTAGTGATTTTATAATTTATGGTAAAAAAGCTGGTAAATGTGTATTAACTATTACTAAAGAAGGTGATAATGTATATAGTAAAATTATTAAAGATTTATTTATTAATGTATCTAAAATACAACAAAATGTTAAATTACTTGATTTAAGTGTAAATAATAATTTAACTGTTGATTCTGAAAATGCTATACCTATTAATATTGAAGGTGTTCAAGAACAACCAAATATTAAATATTATTCTACTAATTTTGATGTTTGTTATATTAAAGATTCTACACTTATTCCTCTTAGTGAAGGTGAATCTACTATATATGCTATTTTAAATGAAACTGCAAATTATAGTGCAACAAAAACAAATGAAATTAAAGTTGTTGTTACTAAAAAATCATTACCTGTTTTTGATTTAAATAATTTAACAAATATGTCATTTTTAGAAGCAGTTGTATTAAATCAAATGTATATGGGTTTTAATATTAATTATTCAGTTGATAATCCAAATTGTACTATTTTAGGTACTACATTAATTGGTTCACATGCTGGTAAATGTATTTTAACTGCAACAATTAAAGGTAATAATACATATAATGACCTTATTAGTAAATATGTTATTAATGTTAATAAAATTTATCAACCAACTATTAAAATAAATATTGAAAACTATACTGATTTTATGTATGTTAATCCTACTGTTGGTTATAATATTATTTCATCTGATATTAAAGAAAATCCACAAATTAATTATATCATTTCTAATAATAAAATTGGTTATATTTCTAATAATAAATTTTATCCAACATTAGAAGGTGAATGTGAAATATATTTAACTACTTCTGAAACTGATAATTATATTAGTAGTAAATCAAATATTATTAAAATTGTTACTAAAAAAAATAATCAAACTGCATTTAAATTATTCAAAAATAATGAATTATATTATAGAGAATCTATTGATTTAGAATATATTGGTGGTTCTACTAATAATTTACCTGTTTTTACTATTGACTCATCTAATTGTAATATTATTAATAATAAATTAATTGGAATAAATGCTGGTACATGTCAAGTTAATGCTATAAAACAAGGTGATGAACAATACTATGATATTAGTGCTAATTTAGTTATTGAAGTTAAAAAAATAAAACAAAATAATTTCACCCTTGATAAAATTAATGATAACAATATTATTTATGTTAATCCTAAAAATCCTATTAAATTAAATGTCTCTAAAGTAGAAGAATCACCTATTATTACATACAATATTGTTAATTATAATTCTGAAAATAAACAAATTATTACTATTAATAATGGTATTTTAACAGCAAATTTGGATGGTGCATGTTCTATTACTGCTGTAACTACTGAAACTACTAATTTCTTATCAACACAATCAAATACAATTATGATTAATGTAATTAAAAATATACAAGATAATTTAATTATTACATATCCTGAAACTATTGATTATAAAAATAATTTTACTTTACAAGCATCTGGAGGTAATAGTGAAGAATTTATTAATTTTGAATTATTAAATGATGTTTGTAATTTAGATGATAAATATAAATTAATAACAAATAAAGTTGGTACTAGTACTATTAAAATATCAAAAGCCGGTGACTTTATGTATTTACCAATACAAAAAACTATTAATATTGAAGTAAAACCTATCTTACAAACTGTTACTATTAAAAAATTTAATGAATCTAATGATATTGAAGTTGACCCTTCTAAAGAATATGAATTTGAATTATTAGGTCTTATGGAAAATCCTACATATGAATTAGTTATTGTTCCTGATTCTAATTCTAAATCTGTTGCTACAATTACTAATAATAAAATTAAACCTCTTGGTGAAGGTTATGTTATAGTAAAAGCAATTATTAATAAAACTACTAATTATTTACAATCTGAATCAGTACCTATTAAAGTTAATGTTATATTAAAATCACCTGCTAATTATATTATTGAACAATTACCTGATTTATTTTATAATAGTTCTGTTGATTTAGTAATTACCGAAGAAAAATTCGATTTAAATAATTATATTATTGAATCTTCTAATAATAATGGTTTATCTGTTGATGGATTAAAATTATCTGGTTTATTAGCTGGTGAATATATTTTAACTGTTACTAAAAAAGCTACATTTATGTATAAAGCATTAGTTAAAACAATGAAAATTACTGTTAAAAAATTATCACAACCTGAATTAATTATTAATGAAAATATTTCTGAATTATTTGTTAATCCTTCAATACCTGTTGTATTAACAACAACTAAATTAAATGATAATGCAGAAGTTTTATTTAAAGTTATATCAAATAATCCTTTTGAAACTTTTAAAGAAGTTGTTACTTTTAATTCTAACAAATTAATTGCTCATAATGCTGGTAGTGCTGTTATTAGAAGTTACTCTGCTGAAACAAATAATTATCACGGTGTTGAATCAAAAGATTATTTAATTGTTGTTACTAAAAATGAACAAGAACCACTTATATTTGAACCATTAGAAAAATTAATTGTTGGTGGTATTATTAGTATTAGTTGTTCAGGGGGTAGTAATTCAAATAAAATTAAATATAGTGTTTCTAATAATTCATGTTATATTCAAGGTAATAATTTAATTGGTGTTAATGCTGGTTATAGTGTTTTAACTGCAACTAAAGAAGCTGATTTTATGTATTATGAAATATCTGAATCCATTTTAGTATATATTTCTAAAATTGACCAAACTATAACATTACATAATATTAATTCTACTAATGAAATATTAGCTGAACCTGATAGAGATTATGATTTAATTGTTTCTGGTGTTAAAGAAAATCCTGAAATTAAATTTAATATTATTTATTCATATTCATTAGGTAATTATGATATTTGTGAAATTCAAAATGGTAAATTATCACCCTTAAATCAAGGTGTATGTATTATCGAAGCAATTACTAGTGAAACAAGTACCTTTAACTCAACTAAAAGTAATCAAATTGTTGTTACAGTTAAACAATTAAAACAATCTGGACTTGTTATTGTTCCTTCTGGTCCTTTATATTTTAGCTCATCTATTAAATTAAATATAACAGGAGGAAGTACTAATGGTCTACTCACAATTAGTCCTTCTAATGATAATTGTTTAGTTAATGGTACTGAAATTATTGGTAATAATACTGGTTATTGTATGTTAACTATTACTAAAGAAGGAGATGAACAATTTGAAACATATTCAACTAATTATTTTATTAAAGTTAATAAAATTAAACAACAACTTAAATTAGAAAATATAAATACTACTAATACAATTTATGTTTATGATAATAAAATAAATAAACTTAATATTTCTAATATTAAAGAAGAACCTGATATACAATATAAAATTATTAATAATAAAATTTGTTATATTGAAGATAATACATTATATGGTATCACTGATGGTACTGTTTCTATTGTTGCAATTGCTAGCGAAACTGATAATTATGCTGAAACTGTTTCAAATAGTATTGATGTAATTATTAAAAAGAAAAATCAACAAGAATTTAATATTGGAGCTAATAATAATATTTATATAAATGATGCAATTAGACTTAATAATAGTGATAATATTGAATATACTACAACCAATAATAACTGTATTATTATGAATAATGTATTAATTGCTGTTAAAGCTGGTGTTTGTTCATTAAAAGCAACTAAAAAAGGTAATACTGAATTTAATCCTATTGTTAAAGAATATAATATAAATGTTAATAAAACTACACAAAAAGATATTTTTATTGAAGATATTAATGAAAAAAATATATTATTTGTTAATCCAAATATTAAACATAAAATTAATATTAAAAATTTAAGAGATACTCCTTCTTTTAATTATATTATTACTAGTGAAAATAATTGTATTACTATTGTTGATAATTATATTATAACTAGTAATGAAGGCTCTTGTACTATTCAAGTTGTTGTTGGTGAAACTGATAATTATTTAGAATCAAAATCAAATATTATTAAATTATTTATTGTTAAAGGCGAACAAATACCAATTGATATATCTTTATCTAAAGAATTAAATTATAATGATATGGCTAATATTTTAATTAGTGGAGGTAGTGTTGATAGTGAAGTTGTAGTTGAATCAAATAGTTCAATATGTAATATAATTAACAATACTATTATTCCTACTGGTACAGGTACATTTACTATTTCTGCTTATAAAGAAGGTAATTTTATGTATAAACCAATTTATACTGAAAAAACTTTTGTTATTAATAAAATTAAACAAAATAATTTTATATTAGTTGATATTAATAAAGATAATACTATTTTTGTTGACCCAAATAATCCTTATTATTTAGAATATAGTTTTGTTGAAGATAATGCTAATGTATTGTTTATTATTGAAAATATAACTGATACATCTGATAATTTAATTGTTATTAACAATGGAGTATTATTTGCTAATAAATCTGGAGTTTGTAAAATTACTGCTATTGCTACTGAAACTGATAATTATTATGAAACTAAGTCAAATACTATTACTATTAATATTAATAAACAAGAACAAGATGATTTTATTATAAATGTTCCATTACAAATTGAATATAATTCTTCTAATTTCTTTAATGTTATTGGCGGTAATACTGATTCAAGTATTAAAATTGAACCAAATAATGATGTATGTTATATTGATTCATCACTAAAAATTATTACACAATCTACTGGTATATGTATATTTAAAATATTTAAAGAAGGTGATTTTATGTATTTACCATTATCAGGTGAAGTTACAGTTAATGTTTTACCTATTAAACAAAATAATCCATATATTATAAATTTTAATGATACTAATGAATTATTTAATAATCCTAATGAAGAATATGAATTACAAATTGCTAATATAGAAGAAAATCCTGTTGTTGTATACGAAATTCTTAAAAATATCCCAGATAATTGTTGTACAATTAATAATAATAAACTTATTGCAAATACTCAAGGTACATGCACAATTAGAGCTAAAATACTTAAAACAACTAATTATACTGAAACAATTACTGAACCTTTTACTATTAATGTAATACTTAATTCACCTTCACAATTTATAGTTGATAAAATCCCTAAAATATATTATAATAGTACAGTCAGTTTAACTATTAATAACGGTACATTTGACCCTAATATTTATGAAATTAAATCATTAGATGAATCTAAATTATCTGTTATTAATAATAAATTAACTAGTTTACAAGCAGGTATACAGTATATTTCTATTACTAAAAAACAAACACCTGATTATGAAGAATTAACTAAATATGTTAAATTTGTTGTTAATAAAATAAAACAACCTTTTATTGAAATTGAAAATTTATTAGATACATATACCATTAACCCATTACAACCAATTATATTAAATATATCTAAAGTTTTTGAAAATCCAGATATTAAATTTGATATATTAGTTGATTTACCATTTGAACAAAATAAACAAGTTGTACAAATTGTTGGAAATCAATTATATATATTAAATACTGGATCATTTATTATTAGAGCTTCTGTTTCTGAAACAACTAATTATTTTGGTGATTATAGTAAAGAATATAATATTAGTGTTGTTAAAGAAAAACAAAATGATTTAGTATTTAATGAAATTTCTGAATTATCAGTTGGTAATACTATTTATATTAGTGCATATGGTGGTAGTACAAATAATAAAATTCAATATTATTCATATAGTAAAAATTGTATTATCAAAAATAACACTGTATATGGTTTATATGCTGGTAAAGCAACTATTTATGCTTTTAAAGATGGTAATTATAGATATCTTCCTACTGAAGTATCTATTGAAATTAATATTAATAAATCACTACAAAATGTTAGTCTTGTTAATATTAATAAAAATAATGAATTAGAAATTAATACTAATTATAAATATAATTTACTTATTGATGGTTTACAAGAAAAAACTACTGTTCAATATATTGTTAATAATGATAATTGTACAGTTCAAAATAATAATATAATACCTAATAAAGCTGGTACTTGTGAAGTTTATGCTATATTAAGTGAAAGTTCTAATTATAAAGAAACTATTACAAATAAATTATTAATTACTGTTAAATTTTTAAAACAAGATAAACTATATATTGAACCTTCTGGTCCTTTATTTGTTAATAATCAAATATCATTAAAAATTTATGGTGGAAATACTGATGAAAAACCTGTTATTACTACTACTGGTACTAATTGTAGTATTAGTGGAAATATTATAACTGGTCTTAATGCAGGTCAATGTAAATTTTCTATTTATAGAAAAGGTAATAATATTTATGATTATGTTTATGCTGATTATTTTATTAATGTACAAAAAGCAGAACAAAATATATATCTTGATAAATTAACTGTTGATAATATTATTAATGTTTCACCTGATACTGGTATTCCTATTATTATTAAAGGATTAAAAGATAATGCTAATATCACTTGGAATATCGAATGGTTAGATATATCTAATAGTATTAGCATTGATTCTAGTATGAATTTATATGCTTATAAACAAAGCTCATTTATATTACAAGCAGTTGCTAATGAAACATATAATTATTTAAAAACATTTAGTAACAAAATGTATATTCAAGTACAAAAACAAACATTAGATGATGTTATTTTTGAAACACCCACTATTATTAATTATGGTGATAAAATACAACTAAAACTTAATAAAGGTAATGATAATGTAACATTTTCTTCAATGGATGAAACTAAATGTAAAATTATTAATAATACTTTAATTGCTGTTGGAATTGGTTATTGTAATATTAAAATAAATAGAGCTGCTGATAATGTATTTAGTTATATTAATAAAGAAGTTTCATTTAAAGTTAATAAAGCACAACAACCTAATATTATTTTAGAGAATATTAATAAAACAAACAGTATTTTTGTTGGTAAAAGATATAATCTTAAAGTTAGTGGCTTTAAAGAAAACCCAAAAATAATATTCAATATTATTAGTTCATTAAATACATCACAACAAAAAGCTAATGTTTGTAATATTCAAAACAATATGTTATCTGGTTTAACAGAAGGTATTTGTATTATTGAAGCTATTGTTTTAGAAACAAATACTTATATTGAATCTAGATCTAATCAAATTATTATTAATGTTAAACGATTAAGTCCTACTGATTTAAATCTTGAAAGTGAAATTGAAATTGATTATAAGGATAGTTTTGATTTAAATATGATTAATGAAATTAATAAAGGTATATTAACATATACATCAGACACATCTAATTGTTTAATTGTTAATAATTCAATTATTGGTAATAATGCAGGTATATGTAATATTAATGCTATTAGAGAAGGTACTAATGAATATTTACCAATTAACAAAGTATTTAAAGTTATTGTTAATAAAATTTATCAACCTAATTTTGTATTAAATAATATTGTTTCTAGTATAATTAATGTTGAACCTGATAAAGGATATAATATATCATATTCTGGATTATTAGAATCACCTGATGTTAAATTTGAAGTTTCAAATACTACTAATACTGAAGTTTGTAAAATTGTTGGTAATAAATTATTTGCTATTAATGAAGGTATTTGTTATATACAAGCTATTAGTAATGAAACAAATAATTATTTATCTACTAACTCTAATACTGTTAAAGTTGAAGTTACTAAAATTAAACAAGCACCTCTTAAATTTTTAAATCTTAATCAATTATCATATAATCGAAAAATTAAATTAGGTGTTGATGGTGGTAGTATTCCTAATAGTATTAAATATATTTCAAATAGTCCATTAATATGTAAAATTGATAGTAGTAATAATTTAATTGGATTAAATGTTGGTAAATGTACTATTAAAGCATATAATGAAGGTAATTCTAAATATTACCCTGCTGAAACTACAATTACTATTAATGTTAATAAATCATCACAACCTAATTTAATATTAAAAGAAATTAAAGATATTTTTATTAGTAATAGTGCATTTAAATTATCATTAGGTGGAGTTTTAGATAATGCTATTGTTAAATATAATATTATTTCATCAATATCTGCATCAGGACAAAATGAAGAAATTGTTACAATTAAAGATAATCTATTATATGCAAATAAAGAAGGTGTAATTGTATTACAAGCTGAAACTTCTGAAACTAATAATTACTTATCAACTAAATCAAAACAAATATCAATTAATATTAAACCATTTTCTAATGCATTATTATCAAATACAAATGTTGTACAAAGTAAAATATTATTAAATGTATCAAAACCTGCACCAATAACTATTTCATCAACTGAACCAATACAATATATTAATAAAGTTTCAACTTCATCAATACCTATTACACCTATTAAAACTACTGTAACACCTGTAACTACTATTAAAACTACTGTTCCTGTTAAAACTACTGTTCCTGTTAAAACTACTGTTCCTGTTAAAACTACTGTTCCTGTTAAAACTACTGTTACACCTGTTAAAACTACTGTTACACCTGTTAAAACTACTGTTACACCTGTTAAAACACCTGTTAAAACTGTTGTACCTTCAAAAACTACTGTACCTGTTAAAACTGTTGTTAAAACAACTGCTCCAGTTAAAACAACTACCCCAGTTAAAACTGTTGTTAAAACAACTGTTCCAGTTAAAACAACTGCTCCAGTTAAAACAACTACTCCAGTTAAAACAACTGTAATACCATCTAAAACTAAAACAACCACCATTGCTTCAAAAACTACAATTCCTGTTAAAACAACAAATGTATCTAAAACAATTTAAATAAATTTATTTAAAAGATAATTTTTATATATTATAAATGATTACTAATTCAGAAATGATTTATACATATATTAAAAACATAGAAGAAGAAAATATTAAATTAAAAAAATTAAATGAAGAATTATATGAACAAACAGAATCATTAACACATGATTTAGCTAATTTAAATAAATTTTCTATTATTAATAATTTAAATAAACAATTAAAAGAAAAAAATAATCAAATCCTTTTATTAGAAAAAACAATTAATAAACTACATACTAAACCTGAAAATATTAATAAAAATCAAGAAGTTATTGAAAAACATGTTAAAAATGAAAAAATACCTGTTAAAATTGAAGAACCACCTATTGAAGAAATTATTAAAAATATAGAAAATGAAACATCAAATAATTCTTATAATAATATAAATAAAATTGAAGAAATTGTTGAAAAAGTTATTGAAGAAGAAATTGTTGAAAAAGTTATTGAAGAAGAAGTTGTTGAAAAACCAGTTGAAAAACCAGTTGAAAAACCTGTTGAAAAAGTTATTGAAGAACCAGTTGAAAAAGTTATTGAAGAACCAGTTGAAAAAGTTATTGAAGAACCTATTACAGAAGTTGTTGAAGAACCTGTTGAAAAACCAAAGAAAAATAAAAAAAATAAAATTGTCGAAGAACCAGTTGAAGAAGTTGTAGAAGAACCTATTAAAATTGTCGAAGAACCTGTAGAAGAAGTTGTTGAAGAACCAGT
>JACCEC012569758.1_pt1 | contig 39167 bp, 31 predicted proteins | sample 7450121 | NCBI WGS metagenome assembly JACCEC01 (sample SAMN15323455, study PRJNA562643) | freshwater metagenome | isolation source: river surface water | place: USA:Blue River Watershed | collected 2017-08-18 | reverse complement strand
TCCGTGCAAGAGTGGTCTGCTCATTATTCAATTCTATGCGTATTTTTATAGACTTCATCCCAATAATTCTGATGCTTCTGTGATTGATAACATACCACAAATATAAACATTATAACTTTAAAATCAAATAAATTGTTTATATATGTGTAATTTTGTTTAAATTTTATATTTCAGATTGTAGCCCTAAATTGCTTTTGTATTTTATCAAAATATACTCAAATCGTTACTTTGTTATCTTTTACAATCAGATATATGTCATTTCCTAAGTCAAGGTATCCAAACTCATATACAAAAAAGTAAACACTTCCTTTCATTGTCTTACGTAAATTGGTGATTAAGTTAAAATCGAATCCTTTCTCCAATAACATATTTTTTCCGACTTTGGATTTGTCTTCTTTACATAATTCCTCCAAAATTTTTCTATTTTTTCGGAGAGAATTATTCGTATTTCTTACAAAGTTGTTTACATCTGAATTAGCCTTGTTATTGTAGGCATTTCTGCACAAATCAGAACAAAATTTTTTATCCGAGCGACCAAGTAGTGGCTGAGAGCATTCTAAGCAAAGTTTCATCGTGAACAGTTAGTTAGATAAAATGATGAATAATTTTTGGGAGTTAAAGATTTTTAATTTTTTCAAATATAATAAAAATAATCATTTACAAACGACTACAAATATTTATAAACAAATGTAAATGCTTAAAATACGACTATTTTTTCTTGAATTAGTGACTTTTGCATCATCAATCTGTCCAGGATAAAAGTTTTAATTAAGAAAATTTAAAAATTGAACAATTATGAATAGTGTAAAGTTAATCGGTCTTGTTGGTTCAGAAATCACGAACACAGATTTTGAGAATGGGAAAAGAGCTAGTTTTAGTTTGGCAACCAGCGAATCTTATACAAATAAGAACAACGAGGAAGTCAAAAACACAACCTGGCATCAAATTGTGGCTTGGGGAAAAGTAGCAGAGGCATGTGCCAATTTGGTCAGTAAAGGTAAATTATTACAAGTAGAAGGAAAAATAAACTACCGAAACTATGTGAACAAAGAGAATAAAACTATTTATATCACTGAAATAGTTGCTTTAAATGTGGCAGCTATTTCTAAATAGAAATCGCCCCATTATGGGGGCGATACAAAATATACTTTTGCTGTGATTTTCAATAGATGGGATGTTAGTTCATCTGAAGAATTTTAATTTCTGTTCTTCGATTTTGAGCATGTTGCTCTTCGGTACATTCCACTCCATCCACACAACCATTAATTGGCATAGATTCACCGTAGCCAGCATATTCAACTCGGCTACGGCTAATGCCTCTCTTAAATAGATAATTAGCGGATGCCAAAGCCCTACCTTCAGAAATCTTTTGATTAAAATCACTTTCCGAACGGCTATCTGTGTGCGAGCGTAATTCTATTTTCATTTTAGGATATTGACGCATCATTGTCACTAACTTATCTAATTCGAGGCGGGCATCGTTTCGCAAATCACATCTTCCGTAATCAAAATATATATTCTCAACCTCCACAATATCTCCCGTACCAAACATATAAATATCCGCACTAACTGGGCCATTTTTACAGCTTAGTTTTCTGATACGCTTTCCTTTCGATCCTAAATCATTTTTAGCACCTTCTAAAGTATAATCACAACCCTCTACTGCCATAAATTCAAAATTACCACCCGCATCAGTAAACGCTGTTTGGCTAGTATTATCGCATTCGTTGCGAAGGGTTACCAAAACTCCATCCTCTGCTTTTTTGCTACCTTGTGCCAAGACTCTTCCTTTAATAGTGCATAAATTACCAGAACTAGCAGTACTTGTCATTCCCGAAAAACTTGAATTATTCGCCGATTGATTCGTAGTAGTTTGTTGCCCTGAAATAGTATTTGTATTCCCTTGTGACGCTGATGCTGGCACGCTCGATGGTGTTGCACCAACTAAAGCAGAAGAATCTTTAGCAATCTTGATTTGATTAAGAGGGATTTCTAGTCGAGAAGCTTCATTTTCACAATCTTTTGTCGAGAAGCTAACGGTATTAGCATTATACCCCTCATGGCTTGCTCTGAAAATAAACTCTAAATTTTCTGCCAGAGCCTCAAGTTTAAGACTCCCTTCTGCATCTGTAGTTTTTTCTTGTATCGCACCATTTTTATCTTCAAAAGTAATTTTGGTATTTTCAAGAGGCATTTTTGTTTCAGAATCATAAACTGCCAAAATCAAATCACAGCCATCCTTATCTTCACATTCCCTTTCAAATTTATATATATCATCATCTGCTCCACCTTGCTTTCTATTTGAGCTAAAATAACCCGATTTCCTTAAACCATCCGTAATAAGACCAAAATCATCTTTACTCGAGTTAATCGGACTTCCGAGATTAGTTGCATCATCTTTTACATCAGTTCCCTCCAATTGAGCATAAAAAATATCTAATTCTCCAAGCCCAGCTAAGCCATCAGAAGAGTAATATAAATTACCTTTTTCGTCTATGAATGGAAACATTTCATTTCCCTTAGAATTGATTTTTTTACCTAAATTGATAGGTGCAGACCATGAATTTCCCTCCAATTTTGAAACATAGATATCTGTTCCTCCAAACCCTCCTGGCATATCAGAAGAGAAGAAGAGTAATTTTTCATCGGGAGATAATGCAGGATGCCCTGTCGAGTATTCATCACTATTAAAAGGTAACTCACGAATATTTGCCCAACCATCTTTGGCGGCATCGCCCATGTATAATTTCAGCTTATTGATACCGTCAGAGCTTCTTTGTGCTTTTCCATTAATAAAGTTATTTCTAGTAAAAATCACTTTTGAACCATCTTTGAAAAACGCTGCTGGTCCCTCATGATATTTAGAATTGATACTACCGCTGAATCTCTCCGATTCGGTAATCGGCTTATCACCATAGCCATGCCCAGCTAATACATTAGTTCCAGTATAATTCCCTAAAGTTCGATTATCATTCGAGGTAAGTGGCGTATAATCATCAGAGCCTAGTGAAGGTAATTTGCTTGATTTCCGCTTCACATTACTTTCTGAGCTTCCTCCGATTCCGGCAGTGGATGAGCTGACAGCAGAAATATCATCCAGATAAAATAAATCTAAAAATGGAGAGCCATTCCAAGAAAAAGCACGCTTGGCACTTGTTCCATTCAGACGATTCGAAACAAATACCATTCCTTTTTTGAAATATGCTGGAGAAAACTCTGCCGCAGAGGTATTGATACTCAAATAGTCAACTTTATAGCAAGACGCATTTTTAGATAAAACACTTACGTCGCTATATAGCTTAGAAAAACCTTTTCCTCTTGGGTCATCCCCCGCTTTTTGATTGTATTTTTCGTACATTTCTTGGGCTTCTTTGTATTTCCCATTACTTGCCAACACCTGAGCATACCTCAAACATATCGACGCACTTTCGCCCGAAGGAAGTTTATTCGAATTAACAAGCTCCGCATATACCCGTTCTGCATTTTGAGAATCTTTCACCTTGAAATAACTATCAGCCAATTTTATTTGAGCTTGTAATTTTTGATCTTCCGGAAGACTTTTCTTTTTAAGAAATGTTTCAAAACTCTCAATCGCTCTGGAGTAACTTAAACCCTCATAATAATTTTCGGCAGTTTTGAGTGTTGCGTCTTGTGCATTTAATGTTAGGCTCATCGAACCTAAGAAAAATATACTAAGCAATATCCTTTTTTGGAAATTCATCTTTTTGGAAATTAATAATCAAGCTGAATAATTAATATAATTATTTTGAACATAATCCTCCATATTCCATAATTTTATAATATTATGAAATATAGAAGCAATTTTACTTATGAAATAAGTTTTAAAAATATCTTGGCGTAAGAATTTTATCTTTACTAAAGCCAAACTCATAACGCAGCATCACCTCATGCGTTGGAATGCCCAACCAACGGCTGAAACCACTTTTGCTTTTATCATTCAAATTATTTGAAGTAAAATCATAAGCATAGCCAATTTTCATTTGTGGGGTCATTTGTAATTCTGCCATAAAAACACCAGCATCAAACGGAGTAGATTGACCTAATGTCTGGAATTGAGAAATTCTTCCAGAAACACCGAACGAAATTCGATCTTTAATCCAAACATTAACATTACCATCAAAGCCTAAAGGAGCTCCTTGGGTATATCTAACCATTGTAGATGGTTTGAATTTAATATCCCCAGAACCCAACACAAAACCCATCATTAAGAAAAAATGCCTCTGAGTTGTACCAACGCTTACTTTACCCGTTTTGGGATCGGTACTATTATAATTAAATAGTGTATTCTGAAGAATTTGCGGACAAGAAAAACCTAAGTAGCTTTTATCATTGCTCAAGAATATACCACCACCTACGTTGGGAAGAATAGCGTTTCGATCGCTGCCGCCACCAAATACATTATCTCCTTGTTCGTTTAAAATATCCACCTGTGAAAGCATCCATCGAACATTGGTAGCTCCTCCTTGTACGCCAAAAGATAAAGTCGAACGAGGTCCTACTTTGATTCTATAAGCATAAGTTAGATGAACTCCCGTATTTTTAGCTATACCAATTTCGTCATAACTTGCTTGTAGTCCAATTCCCATTTTTTCATTTTTGATGGGTGTATCCATAGAAAAGGTAAAAGTTTTAGGAGCACCAGGTACACCAACCCACTGATAACGCCCCAATGCAGTCATACTCAACACATCTCTACTTCCAGCATAGGCAGGGTTTATTGCCATAGTATTAAACATATACTGCGAAAACATAGCTTCTTGCTGGGCTATCACCTCATTATTTAGGGAACATAATCCTACCAAAAACAGTAAAAGTAATCTGTGTTTTAGATTTGTAAAATTTTTCATTTTGAACAAATTAATATCGCTTTCCAGCGAAAAATATTAAACAATTATTTTGAGAACTAATCAAAATACAAACTATCCTGTATTCTAATTTATTTATTTTTAACGATAAATTCTTAAACTAAAAGCTATCGGGCAATTGTCAAATAATCTATTTTCCCAAGATTATTCCAAAAACCATCTGCTTTGATGAAATAATAATAAGTTCCATCTGGCAAACCCGCCGCACTATTTCCAATCTGAACACCTACATTCGACTGCCCATTCCAACCTTTTATTTTAGCAAAATCTCTATTTTGATAAACCAATAAACCCCATCGATTGTAAACATAGAATTCAGCATTCAAATCAGTTCGTCCATTAATTTCATTGACGATAAACAAATCGTTTACTCCGTCATCATTGGGTGAAAATGCCTGGGGAATCACGGCTGTCAGTGTTGAATCTGATTTATTTTTATCACTCTCAATTATATTTACAGTCGATTTATTATTATTCCCTGGATTTTTATCTCCATCAGAATCAGGATTTAATCCACTTTCTGAATAATCAATCACTTGTCCTTTACTATTCAATCCTTTTCCGAAAATACTATTATAAATACTCGTTTTTTCTTTATGATTACTCTTTAGACGAATTTTAAACTTCAAAGTATCGCTCGCCCCAACAGCCAAAGAGCTACTATCTGCCAATAATAAATTAGCATCTGACTTTCCATTGAAAGCTGTATTAACAAGCAAACGGCTATTTTTATTCAATTGTGGTTTTTCTGCAATCACAAATAAGATACTATCACCAAATACTTTTCCCAAACTATCAGTCAATTGAACTTTATTTAATTTTTCTGTTCCATAGTTTTTGATAATAATTTTATACGATAGATTATAGGTTCCATCAGGATTTGCCAACGAATCTAAAACGCCATTTTTAGCAATACCGAAAGTCGTAAAAAACGGTTCTATTGGATTATCGTAATTCATCAAAATACTTGTAGTAGTACTATTATCTTTGGGATTTCCATTCCCATCAGGATCTGGATTTGTTCCCGTAGTAGATAAATCATCAACTTTCTTCCCCTTATCATACTGTCCGACTACCAATGCAATATTTTCAAAGCGGTTGTATTTGGGTGTATTTTTGAATCTTGTATAAAGTTTAATATTTTTGCTTTCATTAAAATTCAAAGTACTCAATGAATCAATAAGCAAACCGATATTATTTCCGAAACCAGTGTACTTTTTATTTACTTCAAATCCTTTGTCAGCCTCAATTTTTATAGAATCAATTTTTATGCCATCTCCAAAAGTTGTGGATAAATCATCTTCCACTTGAACTTTATTGAAACTAACATTACCAAAATTCTTAACGACAAAACTGAAAGTAATATCGTAAGTTGCATCTGCGGCATTTATTAGTTTTGGCTTACTAGCATCCTTTGCCAAGCCGATAATCGCTTGGGGAACAATATTAAAACTAATGATTAGGGGTGCATTTCCTTTGGGATTCGGGTCTAAACCTGCATTTGAAATATCTTGAATATTTTTCTGCTCAGCATCTACAGCCGTCACCACAACATTATTTTGATATGAATCTTGATTATTGATAAGTTTAAAATTAATCGTCCATGTAATGGTATCTGTTTTTCCAGCTTCTATTTCGCTTGAGTTTAAAAGCATACAAGTCCTACTATCGCCATTGAATGTTGTATCTACTTTTAGAAGACTTTGGGCATTTACAGTAGGTTTTTTTACAATCTTTGTAGCATTAGCAGGCAAAAATGTATTTTTGAGTGTATCGCAAAGCTGAACATTCTTTAATTTTCCTGTACCACAATTCTTCACGACCGCAATATATGTCAGATGAAAACTCCCATCTTTTTGTCTATCTATTTTGGAAGCTAACCCTACTCCCAAACATGACGAAGAAGAATTATTTCCACCACAATTTACGGTAATCGTCATTGTATTTGAATTAGCACTCAAACACTCTGAATTGCTTGGGCGACAAATGGCCGTGTAATTTGTAGTAATAGTAGGGCTAACCTCTATTGTATTTCCAGTTAACCCATTCGACCAAACCACAGTTCCCGTACAACTTGTAGCAGTCAATGTCGTTTTTTGCCCTGCACAAATCGTGGTATTGCTACTTGATATCACAGGGGGTGTCAAGGTTTGATTGATGGAGAAACTTATCGTATTTGACTTTGTACTTTTACAACTTTTAGTCTGACAAAAAGCCCAATAACTTACATTATTACTTGGAGAAATGATAATACTACTGCCGGTTTGCCCAGTTGACCATAAAACATTTTCGGAGCATCCTGTTGCTGTAAGGGTAATAGGGCGATTATCACAAACAATACTTTGTGTATAACTCGAACGGATGGTAGGGGGTACAATGGTATTCAATACAATCTGAACTTGATTGGAATTACCGCTGATACAATCATTATTAATCTGGCACTTAGCCGTATAATTTGTCGTAGCTGTCGGACTTACAATATTGTATTTGCCTTTATTTCCATCAGACCAGAGAACTGTACCCGAACAACCTGCCGCCTCAATCAAAGTGCTTTCACCTAAACAAATATATGTATTTGTACTCACTATCAATGGAGCTTGCACAGTACACGTTCCAGTAGAAATAGTCAATTCTGCATCGTCATCGTCATCTTCATTTTTCAAAACTCCATTATTTGGTGTAGAATCAGGGTCTTTTTGATCCGATTTCGTAATTTGAGCATAATTTTTAATCGTTCCAGATAATGCAATTATTCGGGCAATAATCTGAAATTGAATACTTTTTCCTGCTTTCAGTTCATTCATCTTAACTGTCGCAATATTATTCGTCATGCTTATTAAATCGCCACCTGATACATTTACCAATTGAAGCCCAGAAGGAATTGTGTCTTTCACTTCGACATTTGTAGCACTTTCATTACCAGTATTGGTAACGGTAATCCAATAGGTAATATATGCTCCTGTCGGAGGGGTTGAATTACTGATATTTTTATCCAAACTCAAATCTACAGTTGCTGCAAGCAAAGCAGATTTTTGTATAATTAATTGATTTTTAGGAGCTGACGACTGCATCTGTGCCAAAGCACCATAGTTTAAGCAACATAGGAATACAATCGATATTTTTGAAATCTTATCAAAAATAGAGTAGTTGAGCTGTGTAAACAATTGAGTAAAAAAGTTTGAAATGAAACGAAAATATTTCCTTAGTACCGTTTTTGTCGGTACAGAAATTCGAATCAAAGCCATTAAAAGCATTGATAACGATTGGAAATAGTTTTCTGTAAAATTACTCATTTTTTCTCAAGAAAAAGCTTCAGGTTTACATCTATCTTGTTTGATTAATTTTTAACTTGCTTGTTTTTGGGGTATCTTTGATAAATACAAGTTAATTAATAACCAACAATTGTGCCAAAATAGATTCTTTTTGGGTCTTTTTTGAAATAGAGCATATTTAGAGCTAAATTATCCAATTGTTAAGTTAATTCTCAAAAACTTATCAAATCTATTTAAAATAGCGAAAATTATGCCAATTTTTATATTCTATTTAAAAAATGACTAAATTGTATAGTTTTTTGACGTTTTTGTATAGTCGTATTTCAAACCTATTATTGACCCAAAACTTTTCTTGAAATAGCGTATAATCAAAAATATTAATAATAATTAAGCCATTCTAAAAACTCTTGTTTTCGTCTTCTCGATACGGGTAATTCATTTCCCAAATCTGTCATGATAGTTCCTCCCTCTCCTTTAGTATAGCGTTTTATGTAATCTCGATTGACTAAAAACGAATGGTGAATTCGGAAAAAATCATAGTTTGCCAATATCTCCTCAAATTCTTTGATATTTTTTGATACTGTCAATTTTTGTTTGTCGTTCAAATACAAATGCGTATAATCATCATCTGCCTCACAATAAACAATCGAATTAACTGTCACAAATTGAAATCCATTGACTACCGCTATCGGAATTTTATTGTTTTTATCTCTCGGATGCCTTAAATTATTAATCAAATGCTCTAAATCTTGATGAAAATTTTTATTTTCTATACGGGTTTTTGCCTTAGCTATCGCCTCTTTTACATCATCGATATTCAAGGGTTTGAGAAGATAATCTAAGGCACTAAATTTAATAGCCGTGACGGCATATCGATCAAATCCTGTCGTAAAAATCACCTCAAAATTTGGTTTAGGGAATTTTTCCAGCAAATCAAATCCACTTGCATGGGGCATTTCGATGTCTAAAAATACAATTTGAGGTTGCTGATTTTTTATCAATTGCTGTGCTTCATCAACGGAAGCGGCTGTACCTACGACAATGACTTCATCAGCACAAAATTGTTGTAAAATACTGTTTAAGGTTTCAATACTACGACTTTCATCGTCAACTATAATAGCTTTAAGCATGGTGGTAATTAGATAAATCAAATATTCAGAAAAATTAAAGACGAACTATTTTTTGCTATATGAATTTAGGGAATTTTATTTCAACCATTGTACCCACATCTACTTGTTCATTTTCGGGCTTAATAATTCGGTCTGAAATAAAAAATTGAATATCGGAATCTGCGATGGCATTGAAAATATTTAGCCTTTCTTCTGTTATTTTTAAGCCTTGAGATTTATATCCATTTCTCGATTTAGATTGAATTTTTCTGGCCTTTTCCCTTCCTACACCGTCATCTTGAATCCTACAAACCAAATATTTTCCCTGATTAAAAAAATCAATATAAAGATTCCCTTTCGAGTCCTTATATCTTAGTCCGTGATTGATTGCATTTTCGATGAATGGTTGTAATATCATAGTAGGCAAATCGAAAAAACGATTCACATCAGGGGCAACACTCAGATGAAAATCAAACTTATTATCAAAGCGTAGCATTTCCATTTCAACATAAAGACTCAATAATTTTATTTCATCAGGTAAGGCAATGTATTTGCTCCTCGAAGAATCTAAAAACAATCGTATTAAATTGGCAAATTTCGATAAATAGTTATTGGCGGCAATACTATCTCTTGTCAAGATGAAACTCTGAATAGCATTGAGAGCATTAAAGACAAAATGTGGATTCATTTGCAATTGCAAAGTTCTTAATTCTAATTCGGTTACTTGTCTGTAATGTCTTTGCTCCTCATCTGCCCAAAATTTCAAAAATCTTTCCCGACCGTAGAAAAGCCCAAAGACAGTGATGAAACAAGCTCCCCAAAACCACCATGAACGCCACCAGGGATATTCGATTTTGATTTGAATAAATAGTGGTTTACTACGAACTTTCTCGGGTGTTACATTTACTATTTCAAGGCGATAGACAGCAGGAAATAATGTATCGTTCCGAAAAGTAGCATGTTTGAGTTCTACCCACTTTCCGACTTTTGTTTCCTTAAATTTTGTTTCGATAATTCGAGCTTCAAGCCTATTTCGAGAGTCGCTATCAGAAGATTTAAAACCTATTTTAATGGCATTATTTTCAAAACTGATTTTATACAGAGAATCTATTGCCACTGCCCTTCCCGCCACCTCTACATACTGGATAAGAGGTTTTTGAGGAATTATTTGGGAAAATGCCAAAAAGTGAGATAATACGAGGATATATATAAATAATAGGCTTTTTTTAATCATTTTTTATCAATGAAGTAAAATCATTTTTTTGGGAAAAATACCACAGAATCGCTTATTATAAACAATTCTGTGGCTACTTAAATGTATTAATTCAGGTTAAGCTCTGCCTGAATGGTATTTACTTTCTCCTTTAGAAAATCTAAAGTAGCATTAAACTCTTCTTTTTTCTTCAATTTGGTACGCACACCTACATAAAATTTTATCTTAGGCTCAGTCCCCGATGGACGACAAGTAAATTTTGTTCCATCTGCCGTAAAAAACTGAAGCACATTAGAAGCCTCAATACCTAATTCACCTGATGGGATATTTGTTTTTTCGCCTGTTTTGAGGTCTGTTCGCACCAAAGAATGATAATCATCCATGCGAATTACTTTAGAACCCGCCAAAGATTTAGGTGGATTTGCTCTAAAATCAAGCATCATTTTTTGAATTTCCTCCGCCCCAGATTTGCCTTTTTTTGTCAATGAAATCAATCCTTCATAATAGAAACCATTTTTTTGATACATTTCAGCTAAGAAATCAAAGAGCGATAAGCCTTCATTTTTAGCAAATGCCGCTAATTCTGCAATCATTGCACAACTGGCGATAGCATCTTTATCACGAACTTTATCTCCAATCAAATATCCATAGCTTTCCTCTCCTCCTCCAATAAATGTCTCAACGCCTTCTTTTTCACGAATTACCTGAGCAATATATTTGAAACCTGTGAGTGTATTATAGCATTTTACTCCAGCTTTTGCAGCCATTTCATCTATCAAATCTGTAGTTACGATGGTTTTTGCAACAAATTCAGACCCTTTCAATTTTTTAGCTTTTTTCCATGCTTTAAGCAAATAATAGATAATCAAACTTGCGGCTTGATTCCCATTCAATAATTGCCATTCGCCTTGAGGGTCTTTAACAGCCATCCCTACACGGTCAGCGTCAGGGTCTGTGGCAATTACTAAGTCGGCATTAATAGCCTTTGCTTTTGCCAAAGCCAAACTCATCGCTTCTTTTTCTTCAGGATTTGGATATACTACGGTCGGAAAATTTCCATCAGGTGTAGCTTGCTCCTCTACGATTGTTACGTTTGTAAAGCCCAATTGAGCTAATGCTTGTGGCACCATTGTAATACCAGTACCATGAATCGGCGAGAAAACTATACTTAAATCTGACTGTTTTTTTATCATTCTTGGATTAACACTGATACTTTTTACCGCTTTCAAGTAAGCTTTATCCAGTACTTCACCAATCATTTTGATACGTTTTTTTACTCCCTTGAACTTAATATCTTTCACATTCGTAATTGCATTTACTTCTGCTACAATATTTTTATCATGCGGAGAAACAACCTGAGAGCCATCTGTCCAATACACTTTATAACCGTTGTATTCTCTAGGATTATGCGAGGCTGTGATGACAATACCGCTTTGACATCCTAATTGTCGAACAGTAAAAGATAATTGAGGCGTTGGTCTCAATGCCTTATAGAGATAGACAGTGATACCGTTGGCAGATAATATATTTGCGGCAACTTGTGCAAACTCAGGTGAAAAATTACGACTATCGTGGGCAATGGCTACCTTGATTTCTTGTCCTACAAAAGTTTTATTCAAATAATTTGCCAAACCTTGGGTAGCTGCTCCTACCGTATATTTATTCATGCGATTAGAGCCTATACCGATTTCTCCACGCATACCACCTGTTCCGAATTCGAGGTTTTTATAAAAAGAATCGGTCAATTGTGTTGCATTATTTTCATCGATAAGCTGCTGAATAGCCAATTTTGTTTCTTCATCATACTTGCCTCTAAGCCAAGTTTTGATGTTTTTTTCGGCTGTTTTATCAAATTTTAATGATTTTAGCATGAATTTTGGACAATTAATGTTTTATAAAAAGATTTGAAACAAATTAACTAAAGTTTTTGATTTTTTTCAAGAATGTTTAATTTTTTAAATTTCAGTGATTATCCTCTATGTAATTCATATCTTTATAGAAAGTTTCTTCTAAAAATAACAAAGCCAGCAGCGAGATAGCAACAGTAATACCTCCAATCAATAAAGCAGCGTGAATTGTGCCAAACTCAGGCTTTAAGGTTGCAAATCCTGCAGTTAATGGAATAGCGGCCCCCCGCACAAAGTTTGGGATAGATGTAGCAACGGTTGCTCGAATATTTGTACCGAATAGTTCAGCAGCCATGATGATAAACAAAGTCCAATACCCATTAAATACTCCCAAGAAAAATATCATCATATAAAATATCGATGACGAATAGATAGGAGCTAACAAATAAATACCCATCATGAGTAAAGATAGCATCATAAAAATTCCGATAGCTTTTTTTCGACTTCCTAATTTCTGACTCAATATTCCACAAAAGACATTCCCAAACGATTGTCCCAAGAAAATGAGCATCACGGATTTTCCTGCAATAATTGTTTCTTCAATGCCATGAGCTTTTCCAAATTCAGGAGAAAATGTAACCAATACTCCCACCACAAACCATAATGGCACTCCTACAATAATTGCCAATAAGTATTTTTTTAATCGGTTTAAATTGCCGAAAATCATCAAAATATCTCCTCTTTGTGTATTTTTTTCTTTAATTTTCAAAAATAAACCCGACTCAAAAACATTAATTCTTAATAATAAAAGCATTAACCCTAAACCACCACCTACGAAATACGAAACTCGCCACTCGAACAAATCTGCTACAAAATAAGCCAATACTCCACCCAAAACACCCATTGTCGATACTATAACAGCTCCGTATCCTCTTAGTCTTTGTGGCAATAATTCCGCCACCAATGTTATACCTGCTCCCAACTCACCGGCTAACCCAATACCAGCTATGAGCCTTAAAACTGCGTATTGATTTAGGTCTTGAACTAATCCATTTGCCATATTTGAAAGAGAATAGAGAATTATTGAGCCAAATAGTACAGATAAACGCCCCTTTTTATCTCCCATAACTCCCCAAAGCACCCCTCCGATTAATAATCCAGCTAATTGCATATTTAATAAAAATACACCTTCAGGCAACAAGAGTTCATCCGAAACTCCAAGAGCTTTCAGGCTTGGAACACGTACAACACTGAAAAGAAATAAATCATACATATCTACTAAATATCCTAATGCCGCAACAATGACGGGTAATTTCAATAACTGCTTTGCTAATGGTTGATTATTTTCTTGCATAATGGTTTAGGGTGTTAAGGTTTTAATAAATTTTTATAAACGGGCTAAGGTCAATCCTCCATCAATCATAAAGACTTGTCCAGTTGAATATGGAAAATTACCATTAGCAATGGATGCAACAACTTTTCCGATATCGTCAGGGTATCCCCAACGTTGTTGAACGGTGAGTCCTTCTGCAATCAGTTTGTCATATTTGTCTTGCACTCCCGATGTCATATCTGTTTTTATCACTCCTGGACGAACTTCATAAACAGGAATGCCATATTCCCCCAATCGAGTGGCAAAAAGCTGTGTCATCATCGCTAAACCTGCCTTAGAAACACAATATTCACCTCGATTGACGGAGGCTACTGTTGCAGAAATAGAGGATATTGTGATAATTTTCCCATCAAATGTAGCATTTTCTTGTTTCTGCCGAATCATCCAATTCGCTACAGTTTGTGTCAGAAAATAAGTTCCTTTCAAATTGGTCGATAGGACAAAATCAAAACTTTCTTCGCTTGCCTCCAAAATATCTTTTCTCTCTTTAGGAGCAACACCAGCATTATTGACCAAAATATCCAATCGTCCAAAATGACTCTCGATAGCCTCAAACATTCTATATCTATCCTGTGACGAGGCAATGTCCCCTCGACAATATAATACTTCTACGCCTTTCTCTCGTAGAGCATTCAAAGTATCATTTACCAATTCCTCCTCACGCATACCATTAATTGCCAATTGAAAACCATTCGCTGCCAATGCTTCGGCAATCCCTAGCCCAATTCCTCGTGTGCCACCTGTAATAAATGCTACTTGTTTCATAGTCCGTCTTTAATAGCTTTTAGTAATTCGGCGTGTGGATGATTTTTATACACTGGGTCTAAAGGAAAACAGCCTGAATAAAGCCCATTTCTCGGTGCAGTGGTGCAATCAGAAAATGTTCGACAAATTAGTTTTCTTTGGCTTGGACGATTATTGAGCATATCATCAGGCATTGTCGGGTAAGACAAGACCATTCTTCCAAAACCAACCGAATCGGCTTTGTTATTTCTCAAGACATTTTGTGCTACATGAGGTAGCCAATCTTGCAGATAAGAATATCCAGACCCCACGATTACTAATTCTGGAAATGATTTTTTCAGAGCAGCTGCTACATCTATCATTCGTGTAACTCCCAGCATCGGTTCTTCTGGCGGTTGATAGCCGTCTGAAGGAGGAAATAGTGCTGGACGCATCAAATGAGGATTATAATAAGGGCTTCCGACTGTGATACATATCAATTGAATGCCGAGCGATTGGGCTAATTCAAGAAAAGCACGAGGCTCATCAATATCGATTTCTATACCTGTTTCATTAGCACCAAAGGCATATTGATAGGTATTTGCTCCCAAATCTGCCTCACCTACACCACTTTCGCCTTTTTTAAAAGGGGCAAAATCAATGGCACTTAACCGAACACCTATTTCTAAACCCGGAGCATGGGTACGAATACCCTCGACAATATTTCTTAAAAACCTTGTACGGTTTTCAAAACTTCCTCCATATTTCCCCTCTCTATCATAAGCACTTAAAAATTCATGACCTAAATATCCATGGCAGTGTTTGATATCTACAAAATGAAACCCTGCTTTCTGGGCTAATACAGCAGCAGCTACAAAATTCTCTATTAAACTATCTATTTCTTCGTCCGTCATCAAAGGATAATCCTCTGATAATCCGAATTTTGGATTCAATTTTGGGTGTCGATAAAGAATCTTTGATTCAAATTTGGTATTATCATTGGGTTTACAGAATCTTCCTGAATGTGTCAGCTGTAATCCAATCAGTAAATCGTCTGTATTACCGAATTTTTCAGTATGTTTATCGATTAATAATTGATATAAATCTTGATATTCTGAAAAATTAGCTTCATTGATGACCAATTGCCTTGGATTTGCCCTTCCTTCATGCGACACCGCTACCGCTTCACACCCCCAAAGTAATTTTGCTCCACTAACTGCAAATTTCTCCCAACGCAATTTAGTCAAATCACTTGGTTTGCCGTCGGCAGTACCGTCCCAACCTTCCATTGGCAAAATACTTAATCTATTTCCAATTGTCTTCCCTGATTTCAAATGTATTTTTTGACCAAAAGGCGAATCTTCTTTACTCAATAAATGTTCATCGAAATCTAAGCTTACTTGATTGTCTGCTAAATAATTACGCAAATCGTCCGCAGTTTTCAATTGGGCAACTCGTGTATATTTTGGTTTGAATTTTCCTGTCATTTTTTTGGAATTATGGATGATTTATTTTTCTAAACAGTTGAAAAAAGTATAGTATGGACTATTTTCTATCACCTTTTGGATATATAACGCAACTTCCCTCAAATGATAATCGCCCCACATACTAGATTCGCCATAGGCAATTTTACTACCTTCAGGCACATAATCCCAGGCATTCGGTTGGTGATAAATAGAATGTAAGAGTAAACCTTGATGATTGGCGTCCATACTTAGATAAGGCTCACCAAGAAGAGTATCCATCACGGTTAAGCCAGCTTGCCAATACTTTTTACCTAAGTCATTATTCCCTTTTTGTTGGAGATAATTTCCTAATCGAAGTAAACCCTGGGCTGCTATTGCTGCCGCCGAAGCATCGACTGGCTCGAAATTGTTATACGGATCGGCTTTTCTTTCAAGATAATCGCCCAATTTGTGCAATTGTGGAGCACCCGTATCCCAATAAGGAATACCATCTATCGGAGTATGACTAATATAAAAATCACAAGTAGCTTGTGCTGCTTTCAACATAAAGGATTCGATAGCATTTCTTCCTCCAAATAATGCCAATTCAGCATCCGATAAAGTATCTAAAAACTCTAATTCTTCTGGAAACCCACACATCGCCCAAGCCAAGCCCCTCGTCCAAGTCGAAAAACCTGTATATCCTTGTTGAGAATTAGGGCAACGATAATTTCCATCTTTTACATTGAAAATACTTTCATGTGCTGTTCTTCCCCAAATATCATAAGCATCTCTGCCCTCTCCATAATAAACCGAGTATGCTGCAGTTGCTTGAATGTGCATCAACGCTCTCTCCAATAAATTAATTTTAACATCATTTTCTGCTTGGAACGTATGCCCAAGCTGATGACTGATCACCAATGCCCGACACGACCGAATTGTATCAACAAAAAGAGAATGAGCCCCGTTGAATGAATGTATAAAACCCCCATTTTTGATAGTTGTCCAACGAGATGCCTGTACTGCTCCAGAAATTTTAAGGGCTAGTTCATAAAAATTCTTCTCCCACTCATTCAATGGAATTTTACCTTCACGCATCAATCGTAATAGATTTCCATAAGTACTAACATTATTGAATCCGTGGTCATGTACTCCAATATGACTAATATGAGGAGCCATCATCGAAAGTGTATTTTTTCTTCCTATCTCAAGAAAATCTTGCTCTCCAGTAGCATCAAATTGTAAAATCGCCGAACCATATTGGAAGCCTTGCGTCCATTCAGTCCAACCTCTAGTAGTATATTTACCTTTTGCGGTGAAGACTGGCGATCCTTGCGAAACATTATAATTTTTGTCAATATCATGGATTTTATTGGCAGAAAGTTGCCAAAATTTTTCTAATTTAGATTTTAAATCTTTTGCTTGGATTTGATAATTGATAGCAATCATTACAAAAATAAGGGTTGATATTTTGAAAATTTTATAGCTCGGCTTCTTTGAGCCAAGCTCTCACTAAACTCAAATCTTTTTGCATTGCAGACAGAATTTGGTTCTTGTCGATTTTTGGATTTCTTGAGCCATTTTCGGCTCCGCCCAAATCATATTCATAGTGTATCGTAATCGGAACATTGATTTGAAATTGTTTCAACAATTGAAAATATTTTTTCCAATCTACAATTCCCTCTCCCAAAGGACAAGCGACTTTTACAAGTTTTCCTTGATTAATAGACCACTTAAAATCTTTGATAGCAATACTTTTGATATGCGTATGTATGAGTCGAAAAGCTGTTTCCCAATTAGCACCACTTTCAGCAAGTGAGTGGTTGATGTCGTATTGTAAACCAAAAAAGGGAGAATTGATATTTGAAAGTATAGGGGCAATATCCCAAAGTGATGCCCCTAAATTTGGACCTCCATGGTTTTGATACTCCCCAGAAATATTGAATTTTTCATTAATAGTCGCCAATTGACGAACATTTTCGGTAAATTGCTGCACTTGTGGCATAATTTCTCTGCCCATCCCATACCTAAACCACCCCATCCGATAATGAGAAATACCACTTTTCCCAGCAGTTTCTATCACCTTTTTTGAAAGGGAATCTGCCTGCAAAATACTGCTGACAATCATCGGGATAGAAATTCCTGCTTTTTGGGCAGATGCCACAAATTTTGGCAAATCATTTTCGACTTTTTCTGGCAACACGTGTCCATCAGGACGGACAGTCAAATCGATACCGTTGAAACCTAAATCTGCGATAGTTTGTGCCAAAATTTGTGGGTCTTCTATCCAATGTAATGTTTTTGAGAATACACTAATTTGTGTACCCATAGGGCTTTTTGGCAAATAAAAATCATTTTTTGCCAAAATAGTACCACTTATACTTGTTGCTATAAATTCTCTTCTGTTCATGCCTAAAATTAAGAAATTTTTAGACTTTGAAACAAGAAAAATAGCATTAATTTTATTATTATTTAAACTATTTTAAGTCTATTTAGGGCTGTTTATATTTGGCAATATGCTCTCTTATTTTGGCAATGCGGTTACTCGGACTTGGGTGAGTACTCATGAATTCATCTCTTTCTTCTCCACCAGCGGCTTGTTTTAATATTTCCATCACCTCAATCATTGCCTCTGGATTATATCCTGCTTGTAGCATGTATTTCACTCCAAATTCGTCAGATTGAAGTTCATCTTCTCTTCCAAATTTCATTTGTTGAATTTGAGCAACGTATTGAGCAATTTGTGTAGCCCCTATTCCCCCACGTCCATCTGATGTTGCAGTTGCAACTGCCCCAACAAGCCCTTGATAGAAATTAGATTTTGCCATTTGTTGAGCAGAATGGCGATGAATAACATGCCCTACTTCATGCCCCAATACCCCTGCCAATTGTTCTTCATTTTGAAGCCTTTTCAATAAGCCGATGGTAATAAAAATTTGTCCGCCTGGCAAAGCAAAGGCATTCACGGTTTGGGCATCAGCAAGCACGTGAAAATCAAATTGGTATGGCACTCGAATATTTTTAGCTTTAGCTTCATTTTCTACTTGTGCCACTATTTTATACCCAACTTCTTTTACCTTTTGCTGTACTGAATTATCTTGATAGACACCACCATATTCTTGTGCCATTTGAGGAGCACTCTGAATACCAATAGAAACCTCTTGCTCGGGACTCAAGTCGATGTGTTGTTTTTCTCCGGTCAGTGGATTGACTTGATTTTTACCATAATAACTAAACAAAGCGACTATTGCCATAATAATAGCAATAAATGCTCTAAATTTTACACCTGATGATTCCATAGTTATAATTAAATCTGTGTTATTTCAATATGCTCATTGCGGCATCGATATACAGAAAATTCTCTGGTTGATAATGATGAATAGGTTTCACTACTTTTGTCTCCCCTAACCGTACCACAATAGCATTTTTTTCTTTAATAGCATAAACATATTGTCCGAAAAGACCGTTCATTGATGGAACAGCCAATCCTTTATGATTTACAATCCAAAATTGATAACCATAAAAATCTACCGGTTTTCCGTCTTCTTGTGGATCTTTAAGGTAAGTAGCAGGTTTTAGAGCTTCTTCCATGTATGATTGAGGTACAATTTGTTTATCTTTCCATTTTCCCAAATTCAACATCAATGCTCCAAAGCGTGCATAATCTCGTGCCACACCATTATAACAACAAAAAGCTTTCTCATGCTTTCTTGCACCGTCTAAAAGCCATTGAGAATCATGCTCAGCTCCCATTGGTGTCATAAAATATTCTTGTGTAAGTTGAGAAATACTTTTATTAAATACCTTTTCTACCAATAATCCCAAAACCTGTGTATCTCCACTTCTATATTGCCACTGAACTCCTGCTGGCTCTTTCGCTTCCATTAAATCGACAACATACGCCACATCATCTGCATAATACAATTTTGCTGGTAAACCAAAATAACTTTGATCTGACTCTTGGTAATTTGTACCTGAACTCATCGTCAGTAAATCTTTGATGCGTATTTTCGATAAATTACCTTCTTTAAAATGCGAGATATAATTACCCACAGACTCATCCAGAGATTTTATTTTCCCCTCTTCCAAAGCAATCCCAACCAACATAGAAATAATACTTTTTGCAGCTGAAAACGAGCCACTTATACTATCCTTGGTATAAGAATCAAAGTATTTTTCGTATAAAATTTTACCATCCTGAATGACTAAAAAAGCATGAGTATCGTTTGAATCGATTTGTGCCATCAACGAATCTGGTATATTCATCGAATTATACAAAGAATCTCTCTCCCACGCCTGTGGCATATCAGATTTAGCAATCAACTGTGTGGGATGTGTCCTAAAATCAAAAATCGAATGTTTACCCCAAAGCAAAAAATTTTTGATATGAGCCATTGGTGGTGTAAACAAACTTCCAACTAATAATAATACTATTGCCGAAAAACTTAAAATTGTCTTTTTTAACATCTCTGAAATTTAGTTAAGGTTGATTTTATCGTAAATTTAAGCGAATTATTGAAAAAAATACATTTTAAATAAAATTTTACCCATCAGAAAAAACAAAAATTGTTTTTATTTGATTGTTTATATAAGTAGTTTTGGAACAATATTTTTCCGGTAATTCATTATAAAATCGAACAAACAAATACAAACCTATTTCAATACAATGACAGACGCAGAACTAATGCAAGTTGAACCTCTACTGATAGAGGACAAAACCAGATTCGTTCTTTTTCCAATCAAGCACAATGATATTTGGGAATTTTACAAAAAACATGAAGCATCTTTTTGGACAGCCGAAGAGATTGATTTATCTCCTGATTTGCAAGATTGGGCTAAACTAAACGACGGAGAACGTCATTTCATTTCCCATGTTTTAGCATTTTTTGCAGCTTCCGACGGTATCGTGAACGAAAATCTTGCCGTCAATTTTATTTCAAGAGTACAATTTGCCGAAGCAAAATGTTTTTATGGTTTCCAAATTATGATGGAAAATATCCACTCGGAAACTTACTCTTTATTGATTGATACTTACATAAAAGACCCTGTCGAGCGTGATAAAATGTTGAATGCCATTGACCACATTCCTTGTGTGAAGAAAAAGGCAGATTGGGCATTGAAATGGATTGATAATGGTAATTTTATTGAAAGATTATTGGCTTTTGCGGTAGTTGAAGGAATATTCTTCTCAGGCTCTTTCTGCTCAATTTTTTGGATGAAAAAACGTGGCATGATGCCAGGGTTAACTTTCTCCAACGAATTGATTTCGAGAGATGAAGGACTTCACCGTGATTTTGCGTGTCTGCTTTATACACAATATATTCAAAATAAATACCCAGAAGAAAAAGTTTATCAATTGGTCAAAGATGCAGTAGAAATTGAAAAAGAATTTGTAACAGATGCTTTACCAGTTTCTTTGATTGGAATGAACGCCGAATTAATGTGCCAATATATTGAATTTGTGGCAGATCACTTGTTATATTCTTTGGGCTTGGATAAAGTTTATGGTACAGCAAATCCTTTTGATTTTATGGATATGATTTCTTTGCAGGGTAAAACCAATTTCTTCGAAAAAAGAGTTGGTGAATATCAGAAAGCAGGTGTAATGGGTAGCAAAGAAGACAAAGGATTTTCGTTGGACGAAGATTTTTAATGATTATCGAGCCAAGTGGCTAATTTTTTTTATTTTTATTGAAACGGAATATTCCTATTGTATGGATAAATCTAAAGGAGGAAAAAATACATTCAGAGAGTCTGGTAATAAGCAAAATACTTCATTTACGGTAAAAAAAACTGATTGGAAACACCGTATAAAAGTGTTTATTTTTCAGGTAATATTATACTTTTTCGGCATTTCGATTGCTTCGGTATTATTATTTAAGTTCGTGCCTGTTCCTATTACCTCCACAATGATTGCTCGTAAATTTGAAGCAATAGGGGAAGGGAAAGATAGTGCATTGAACTACGATTGGGTTTCTTATGATGAAATGTCTAAAGAAGCTCCTTTGGCGGTTGTAGCCGCAGAAGACCAATTGTACCCAAATCATCATGGTTTTGATTTTGATGCTATGAGCCATGCTTTCCAACAAAACATCAAAGGAAAAAAGCTCAGAGGAGCGAGTACATTATCGCAACAAGTGGCTAAAAATGTTTTTCTTTGGCAAAGTCGAAGTTATGTACGGAAAGTTTTGGAAGTATATTTTACAGTTTTAATCGAGTTAATTTGGGGGAAAGAAAGAATTTTAGAAGTATATCTGAATGTTGCTGAAATGGGCGATATGACTTTCGGTATCGAGGAAGCATCGAATCGCTATTTTGGTATTTCTGCCAAAAAACTCAGCCGCCCTCAAGCAGCAAGAATTGCCGCTATTTTGCCAAGCCCCAGAAAATGGTCAGCAGCAAACCCAGGTCCTTACGTCAATCGCCGTACCAACCAGATTGTTCGGCAAATGAGGGGATTAGGAGGCGTTAGTTACATCAAAAATTTATAAACAAAAAACCACCTCTTTAGGTGGTTTTTTGTTTATAAATTTCAGCTTTTGTCACAAAACTAAGAACTATCCTAGTAACTCAACGTTCCTATTATCAATCACAAACTTCAGAATCAGCAAGAATAATAAGGTACAAGAAAAAATCCACTTATGTCTCCATACCTGAGATAATTATCACATATCTGTCTGTCATTTAATGAATGAAAATTTAGGTTCTCCAGCTCTCCAACAAAAAAATAGCTCTATCTTTTTTATTAAAGATAGAGCTATACAATAACTTTGAGCGAAATTTATTTATGTAAAATCATTTTCTGAACCAATGATTTATTGTTCTCTCTTTGCACATGTACATTCAATTCAGTTGCAACCAATGCCTCCGGCAATTCATAAGTAGTACGAAGATCTTTCACAATTCCTTCTTTTCTCATAATAGTAGTACCGTCTTGATTGATGATTGTGACAACAATTTTTTCATTTTCGTTCATTCCTGTCAGTTTTAAGAAAAACTCTCCTTCTGTCGGATTCGGATAAACTCCAATATCAGCCTTGATATTTCTACTTTTTGCCAAGGTAAATAATGTACCATTTTTCAAATCAGTAGCAGCAGATAATTTAGAATCCTCCAACACTTCCCACGTTCCACGATTCAGATAAGCTATTTCTTCCATACCCGACTGAGCATTAACTTCTACTTTTGTACTTCCCTTCACCGACTCCGATTTAAGAGACCAATATTCATTTTCATTGATACTCTGTAAATTTTCTGATACTTGCCCCGAAATATTTAAAGGACTTCTGAAAAGATAAGCCGCCGTTAATACTTGATTATTCACGTTTTTAGCGATATTAAAAGTTCTTAAAGTAGAACCATCGCCTAAAGGGAAATCAAAAGAATTATTTCCTTCTTTTCTTACTACACCACGAATATGCGAATAATCGGACATTCCTGAATGGGCAGCTTCTGGAGCAAAAACGAGAGGATTTTTATCAGAAGACTCGATAATGCCTCTTCTAAAATCTAAATTCTTCTCAATCCGAACAATTGTTCCTAACTTAACATCATTTTCAAGTGATATATTCTGGAATACGAGTTCGTTTTTACTTTTAAGTTCTTGTGGAGAATTTCCGTCGAAAACAGCAGTTCCTGTAGAGCGGATGATATTCAAATTTTCGAGATTTCTTTGAAAATGGACTTTTCCTTCGTTGGTTAATTTCCCCTCATTCACCACATCCATATTAAAACTGACCACAGCTCCATCACTCACATAAAAATCAGTACTATTAACAAATTGAGCATCAGCATTTGCAGCGATTAAACAAACACCAATTGAGTAAATGATTTTCTTCATAATATTATAAGGATTTAACGTATTATTCTATAAAGGTAAAAACTTGTTTTTATAAGAAAAAATTTTGAATACTTTTTTTATTAAGCGGTCAAAACCTATCTCATCATATCAATCAATTATCGTTCCATAATCTGTGTATTGTCATAGAAAAACGATGAACGGTAACAAAATAATAATTTTTGAGCTTTGCAGCATTTGGCACAGCAAAAATCAATAAAGTTTGACTTTATTTACTAAATATGCCCAAAGCAATGCCAATAAGGCAACCAAAGCAACAGCAAAAGGTAAATTGACACTTTTCGAGATAAATCCAATAAAAACAGGCCCTGCCAAAAAACCAAACATACTAAACGTATTCATTGTAGCTAATCCTGCCCCTTTCGCCATTCCAGGTACTCGTGCTGCACTTCCGTAAAGAATCGGAGCCCCACAAGAAACCCCAGCACCAACCATCGAGAATCCCACGATAGCAGTAATTGTATATGGCAAAAAAACAGCTAAAAATATACCTATTGCCGCCAATATACCTCCAAACTTTAAGACAGCATTTCCTCCAAACTTTGGCACTAAAGCATCTCCCACAAATCTACCCAACGCCATAAACATTGAATAGCCCGCTAAACCCCAACCAATAAAGTAGGTATCTGTCTGCACTACGTCTTTCATGTACACAGCAGTCCAATCTGCCATTGTTCCTTCGGTTACGTTCGTGCAAATACTGATTAAAACCATTAGCAAAAGAGGTCCTTTGGGCAACACAAAGTTTGCTCCAGACTCTTCCTCCACTTTTTCTTCGTGAATTTGCAAGATTGTTTTTCGAAGATAAATTACCCATACTATAATTATTACAGAAATACCTGACATTTGATACATCGGCACAACTTGCATCCCTTGTAAGCTACTAGAAAATATAGAACCAAACATTAAGCCAGCACTGAACATTCCATGACAAGTGGACATAATATTAATCGAAAATTGATGTTCCAGACTTGTTACGCAAGTATTCATTGCAACATTTGTAACAGATAAGCTCATACCAATGAATACTAGTCCTACTACCACCAAAAATACATGATTCAGACTAACAGGAATTGCATACACCGCAGCTAAGAGCATCATTCCGAAAATGGTCGTGTTTCTCATCCCAAATTTGTTAATTAGGATTGTCGAAAAAGGATTCATACTCGTTGCTCCAAATGGCATTCCAAGCAAAAGAAGCCCTAATTGAGCATCATTCAATCCAAATTTTTGTTTTACTTGAGGAATTAAAGTTGCCCAATTCCCAAACAAGAATCCAACAAAAATAAATATCATTCCTATCGCCAAACTTTGTCGATGGCTAAAAAAAGTTTTTAAATGTCTAAACATCAGATTGTAATTTCTATTCTATTATTTTCAGGGTCTAAGATTACACTTTCATAATATCCGTCTCCTGTCCATCTTGGTTCTCCAACAATCTCAAAGCCATCGGCTCTGATTGCTTCTGTCAATCGATTCACATCTGCTTCAGTTCCTACCGAAATTGCCAAATGGGTCAAACCTATTGCTTGTGCATAAACATCATCTTTTGAATCAGGTATGCTTGGCATTTGCATCAACTCTAATCTTGCTCCCGACTCAAAAGACAAAAAATAAGATTCGAAGTTTTTATTATTATTCCGATATTTTTGGTTGGCATTTGTAGCAAAATATTTTTCATAAAATACCCTCATTTTTTCCAAATTTTTTACCCAAATGGCAATATGTTCAATTCTCATTACTTGAATAATTTTATAATTGACTGATAATCAATTTCATCATAATGATTAATATAAGCATCACAAGGGGGTAGTTCCTCTTTTTTATAAGTTGAAAGTACTCCTACTACTTTTGCTCCTGCTGCTTTGCCAGCAGTTACTCCAGAAAAAGAATCCTCAAAAACAACGCATCTTTCGGGTTGAATTCCAAGATTAGCAGCAGATTTTAGATATACTTCTGGGTCGGGTTTATGCTTTGATACGTCTTCACTCGATAGCAAGGACTCCATTGTAGCCCTCAAAGGCAATTTACTTAATATCAATTCCAAATTGAGCAGAGGTGCAGAAGTTGCTATGCCCGTTTTTACATGATTACTTTTTAATTCGTCAATGAATGTCGGTAATCCTTGAATTGGCTTTACATGCTCGGCGTAAATATCCCGAAACATAGCCTCTTTATCAAACTCCATTTGTTTGAACTCCTCTCCTATTATGTCACGTTTAAAGAAATACTTCAAAATGTAAGAATTACTTTTCCCATACATGTGTGCAATGAACTCCTCCTCGCTGGAAGCTATCCCAAATTTTTCTAAATATGCTTTCCAAGCAAGCGAATGATAAGGATTAGTATCACAGATGACTCCATCCATATCAAAAATAACAGCTATCGAATTTTCCAAAATTTAAGTTTTTTTTTGCAAAATTACATCATAATTATACATAAGTCTAAAGATTAATTTACAAAAATTTGAACAATTTTAGCCATTTTAACATAAATAATAATAAATACCGTAAATTCGCTTTCAAATAAGAAACCATTCAAGCCCAAATCAAGTTATTTAGAATTGAGCTTATACTATCAAACATGAACCAAAGTAACATCCTACAAGATACCGATTTTCGGAACGATTCGACTGCGGCTGCCACGCTTCACCCGGATTTTGCAGACCCGAAAAAATATATTTGTATTAAAGGTGCTAGAGTTAATAATTTACAAAATATCGACTTAGCCATCCCTCGTAATCAATTAGTTGTCATTACGGGTCTTTCAGGAAGTGGAAAATCTTCTTTGGCTTTCGATACATTATTTGCGGAAGGACAAAGAATGTATGTCGAGAGTTTAAGTTCTTATGCAAGGCAATTCTTGGGTAGAATGGAAAAACCAGAAGTAGATTATATCAAGGGTGTCTCTCCAGCTATTGCTATTGAGCAAAAAGTTGCCACTAAAAACCCACGCTCAACTGTCGGAACAACTACCGAAATATATGATTATTTAAAGTTACTTTTTGCCAGAATCGGGCGTACATTTTCCCCTATTTCAGGTCAAGAAGTAAAAAAAGATACCGTAACTGACGTAGTAAATTATCTGCTTTCGTTGCCAGAAAATAGTCGTGTCATGATTTTGGCACCACTCAAAAAAAACGATTCTAGGGATTTACAAACAGAACTCAATTTATTGCTACAGAAAGGCTTTACAAGAGTTTTGGTCAATGGGAAAATTGTTCAAATTGAAGATTTTTTATCAGGAAATGAAAATATTAAATATGAAGACAGCATAGAAATTCTCATTGACCGAAATATTGTTAAGTACAACGACGAAGATACTATTTTTAGATTTTCGGATTCTGTTCAAACGGCTTTCTTTGAAGGTGAAGGCGAATGTTTGGTGGAAATATTAGCACAAGCTAATGGTGATATCCCTAGTCAAAGACAAGTTTTTTCTGACAAATTTGAGTTAGACGGCATTTTATTTGAAGAGCCGAGTGTCAATCTTTTTACATTTAATAATCCCTATGGAGCATGTAAACGCTGCGAGGGATTCGGCAAAGTATTAGGAATCGACCCAGATTTGGTTATTCCCGACAAAAAATTATCTGTTTTTGAAGGAGCCATTGCTCCATGGCGAAGCGAAAGAATGACAGAATGGCTCAGTCCTTTACTCAAAAATGGTATTCGATTTGATTTTCCAATTCACCGTGCTTATGAAGACTTGACAGCTAAACAAAAAAAATTACTTTGGAAAGGAAATGACTATTTTGAGGGATTAGATACATTTTTTGCAGACATGGAAAGCCAAACCTACAAAGTGCAATACCGTGTCTTATTGGCTCGATACCGTGGAAAAACCGATTGCCCAGAATGTAGAGGCTCTCGCTTACGTATGGATGCGTGTTATGTAAAAATAGCGGGTAAATCTATCACAGATTTAGTATTAATGCCAATTAGCGAGGTTAGTCAATTTTTTCGGGAATTAACCTTAAACTCAAGCCAAGAAATCATTGCGAAACGCCTTCTCATAGAAATTACAACACGATTAGAGTTCATGGAAAGAGTAGGTTTAGGCTATCTAAATCTTAATAGGCTCAGTTCGACGCTTTCCGGTGGCGAGTTCCAACGAATCAAATTAGCTACTTCATTAGGAAGTGCTTTAGTGGGCTCGATGTATATATTAGATGAACCAAGCATCGGTCTTCATCCAAGAGATACCCAAAAATTGGTAGGTGTATTGCAATCCTTACGGGATATGGGCAATACGGTTATTGTTGTGGAGCATGAGGAGGAAGTTATGCGTGCTGCAGACCAAATCATTGATATTGGCCCGGAAGCAGGAAAAGGTGGCGGAAAATTAGTCTTTCAAGGCTCATGGAAGGATATTAACGATTCAAGTAATGCGTCTATTCCAAGCCATACTATTCAGTTTTTGAATGGAAAAGATAAAATTGAGATTCCAAGTACTAGGAGAAAAATCACGGATTATCTCGAATTACAAGGGGCGAGCGAAAATAACTTAAAAAATATTGATGTTAAAATTCCGCTAGGTGTGCTAGCAGTGGTAACAGGTGTCAGCGGTTCAGGGAAATCGACTTTAATTAGAAAAATTCTTTACCCTGCCATTGCCCGATTGAAAGGAGAATTTAAAGATGAGGCAGGCAAATATCAAGGATTGATTGGTTCATTAGAAAGAATCAATCAAATCGAAATGGTTGATCAAAATCCTATCGGAAAGTCATCTCGCTCCAATCCTGTGACTTATATCAAAGCTTATGATTATCTGCGACAATTGATGGCAGAACAAGCCTTGTCGAAAGTAAGAGATTACAAGCCAGCGTTCTTCTCTTTTAATGTAGAGGGAGGGCGGTGTGAAGCTTGCCAAGGCGAGGGCGAACAAGTAATCGAAATGCAATTCATGGCAGATGTGCGTCTTGCTTGTGAAAGCTGCGGGGGAAAACGATTCAAACAAGAGATTTTAGAAGTAAAATACAAAGAAAAAGACATATCAGATATTCTTGATATGACGGTAGATGAAGCGATTGCCTTTTTTGAACCATCAGACCCCAAAATGGCTGATAAACTTAGACCTTTACAAGAAGTAGGACTAGGATATATTCGTCTGGGGCAATCATCCAGCACGCTTTCTGGAGGAGAAGCACAACGTGTTAAATTAGCCTTTTTCTTGAGTAAAGGAAATTCAGAAAAAGGAAAAACAATGTTTATTTTTGATGAGCCTACCACAGGTTTACATTTCAATGACATCAAAAAACTCCTCAAGGCAATCAATGCCTTAGTAAATCAGGGTGATTCTGTCATTATCATTGAGCATAATATGGAAGTCATCAAATCAGCAGATTGGATTATCGACCTTGGACCTGATGGAGGGGAAAAAGGTGGATATTTGTGTTTTGAAGGTACTCCCGAACAAATGCTTTCTCTTGAAGATAATTATACAGCAGCATTTTTGAAGGAAAAATTCAACCGAAACAAATGAAAAGCATTTGGGTTATTTTTAGGCTAATGTTGCTACTAGTAGTTGCCATTCGTTTGCTCAAATCCAATAAAAAAGATAAAAAATTTGCTCACGAGAGAAATCGTGAGCAAATTAATCTCCTTCAATCTCCTTATTTTTCTCAAAAAATTAATACTGACAATACAGATAATATCTTGCAAATCAAGCAGTTGTTTCGATTGTATGTACGTCCGATTCTGCAACAAAACCCAGATATTTTTGAATTAAGCATCGAAAATCGTCTTATTTTACTTGTGTACATTTTTGCCAAACAATATGAAAAAGGAAATTTATTCTACTTTTTATGGTACAAAAATGAGTGGATAACAGCATTCGGTCAAGCCCTACATTTATTAAATCTTGAAGAATACTTATGTCTTTATCAGCAAATCATCAAAGAAACTTGCCATTTTGAACTAAACAACGACGTACTTTCATCTAATGAAAACTTCACTTTTTCCACTATTTTTCCAGATGGCAGCAAAGAATATGCAACTATTACACATTGGGAGAGAGTATTTTCTTTGAATGAATTAGCAGAGAAAACCTTGATATTTATCCAAAAGTAAGGGACTACACTTTTAGCATAGTCCCTTTAAACTTTTTAAATTTTAAGAAAGTACCAAGTCGAAATCCTCAAGATCCACACATTTCACAACCTTCCGGATCGTCCAACGAACACTGCATGGCTGCATACTGATATTCACTTTCATTTGTAAATGACGAAGCAGCATTGGCTTTCATTGCTTGTTCTTCTGCATATTTGGCATAATCCAAAGGTTTTTCAGACATACCGGTGGTTACGGGCGTTACTTGTGCCAAAGCTTTAGGATCTACCGTAAACTTAACAGCATCAGCGGCTGCTTTTGTACGTAGATAATACATTCCCGTTTTCAAACCCGCTTTCCAAGCATAAAAGTGCATAGATGTTAATTTCCCGAAGTTTGCATTCTCCATGAAAATATTCAATGATTGACTTTGACAGATATAAGCACCTCTGTCGGCTGCCATATCAACAATACTTTTTTGCTTAATTTCCCAAGCAGTTCGGTATAAGTCTTTCAAATGTTGAGGAATTTCAGAAATAGTCTGAACGGAGCCATTAGCAGCAATCAGCTTATTCTTCATACTATCATTCCACAATCCTATTTTCACTAAATCTCTTAATAAATGCTTATTTACCACCACAAACTCTCCAGAAAGTACTCGTCTCGTATAAATATTCGATGTGTAAGGCTCAAAACATTCATTATTCCCCAAAATTTGGCTCGTTGATGCTGTTGGCATTGGTGCAACTAACAATGAGTTTCTGACACCATTCTGGATTACTTTAGAACGTAAATCTTCCCAATCCCATCTCCCAGACTCAGGTTTTACATTCCACATATCAAATTGGAAAATACCTTTAGAAATTGGCGAACCTTCCCAAGTAGCATAAGGACCTTCTTTGATTGCCAATTCCATTGATGCTTCCATTGCAGCAAAATAGATGGTTTCAAAAATATCTTTGTTCAATCGGCGAGCTTCGTCCGAATCGAACGGCATTCTTAAAATAATAAAAGTATCTGCCAACCCTTGTATTCCCAATCCTATCGGGCGATGACGCAAATTACTATGTTTCGCTTCCGGAACAGGGTAATAGTTAATGTCAATTACACGATTCAAATTGCGAGTAATCACTTTTGTTACCTCATATAATTTCTGATGATCAAATTTCAAAAATCCAGTGTTGGTATCTTGGGTGACATACTTTGGTAAGGCAATAGATGCCAAATTACACACGGCAACTTCATCTGGTGCAGTATATTCAATAATTTCGGTACATAAGTTTGAAGACTTAATAGTACCTAAATTTTTCTGATTTGATTTAATGTTTGCAGCATCTTTATACAACATATAAGGCGTTCCGGTTTCGATTTGCGATTCCATAATAGCAAACCATAAGTCTTGAGCCTTAATTGTTTTTCTGGCACGACCTTCTAACTCATATTTTTCATACAGACGCTCAAATTCTTCTCCATAACATTCCGATAATCCTGGAGCTTCATTCGGACAGAACAAGGACCACGTATCATTTGCCTCAACTCGTTTCATGAATAAATCCGAAATCCATAAGGCATAGAACAAATCTCTGGCACGTAGTTCTTCTTTTCCATGATTTTTCTTTAAATCAAGAAATTCAAAAATATCAGCATGATGAGGTTCGATATAAATAGCAAAAGAACCTTTTCTTTTACCACCTCCTTGATCAACATAACGAGCTGTATCATTGAATACCCGTAGCATCGGTACAATTCCGTTCGATGTTCCGTTTGTTCCTTTGATATAAGAGCCTGTTGCTCGCACGTCATGAATCGCTAATCCAATACCACCCGCAGATTGTGAAATTTGGGCAGTTTGTGCCAAAGTTTCATAAATTCCCGTGATACTATCTTCTTTGATAGTTAACAAAAAGCAAGAAGATAACTGTGGTTTAGGAGTACCAGCATTAAACAAAGTTGGCGTGGCATGCGTAAACCATCTTTCGGATAGTAATTCATACGTTTCTAAAACACTATCAATATCTTCTCCATGAATCCCGACAGCCACACGCATCAACATGTGTTGCGGACGTTCAACAATTTTTCCGTTCAATTTCAGCAAATACGATTTTTCGAGTGTTTTGTATCCGAAATAATCATATCCGAAATCTCTGTCATAAATAATTGCAGAATCGAGCAATGCGGCATTCTTTTGAATAACTTTCCAAGTTTCTTTAGAAATTAAAGATGCATTTTGCCCAGTTTTGGGGTCAATGTATTGATACAATAACTTCATTGTACCCGAAAAAGACTTGAGCGTATTTTTGTGCAAATTAGAAATAGCAATCCTTGCCGCCAAGATGGCATAATCAGGATGCTTTGTAGTCATGGATGCAGCAGTTTCTGCCGCTAAATTATCCAATTCGGAAGTAGTAACCCCATCGTAAATTCCAGCAACGACTTTCATAGCCACCTCTACGGGTTGAACGAATACAGGTTCTAATCCATAACACAGACGCTCGATACGAGCAGTAATTTTGTCGAACTTAACGGATTCTCTTTGTCCGTTTCTTTTGATTACATACATAAGACAGCCTTAGCAAAGTTTTAGAGATTCATGACACAGTAAATAAGCAATTTTATTTAGATTTTGTCGTCAAACAAATTATATTTTAACTAACATTCTCCCGTTTACTTTTTGGGATTGAGTTACTTTATAACTCAATAATATTCGAGTAGAAATTACCCATTTTCATGGCCTAGTTATTTGATTGTAAAGTTACAAAATTGTAGCTATGGATAAAAGCTCTTTCACAAAGTAAAATATAGCAAAAAATAAAAAAATCAAATTAAAAAATAAATATACGCATTGATAATCAAACACTTACAATAAAAGTATTATTAAAAAAGTTAAATAAAAAAGTTATCCACAAATTTTTTATCTTACTTCTGGAACTATTTACGGCTCACTAAAAATCCATCCTAAATGACATCATAAATCCCTGCATTCCATCAATAATAAGTCACCTGTATCGTAAATAATTTTAACAATCCCATCCGCTTCCGACTCGTTGCTATTCCCTGCCCGATAGCCTAAAATGAGCGACTCATTTTTTAACGGATAGAGCAAATTTTCAGTACTGATACCAGTGGCAGTTCCGACGGGAATAAGCGAAATTTTTGAACCTTTTTCGAACCATTTTTCAAATTTATGAGGGAACGGTAGCAAAGGATAGATGATTGACGTATCATCAATAACCACTATACGTAAATCAAATTTATAGCGAACGATATTTGTTACATTTGAAATATTATGATCGGCACGTCTTCCTGTAGCCCAAATTACATTTACCGCTGGAAATCCTCTTTCAATCAAAAAGTCGAAAGCCTTTTCCAAATCTGTTTTATCTTGATTAGGCGTATGAATAATTTCTATGGGATATTGTTTTTCTTTTATTTCATCCAAATCCAATCCCCCATCGAAATCTCCCAAAAGTACATCTACCTTGATACCAAGCTCCAACACCCGATGAATCGCTCTATCCAACACAACCACCAAAGGACTCCATTCTAATAGCTGTCCTAATAAATCGGGATGGCAACTTTCTCCGTTAGCAATAATAAGAGCTGGTTCTTGTTTTTCTCTGACAATGTGGTGCGATGACATAAAAAGATTTTTTAAATATTTTCGATGATAAATTCGTTGAAAGTTCAACTATTTGTCAATCAAGAAATTATCCATCAGGAAACATTTCTTAAGACAATCAATCGTGCAAAAATATTCTTAAAAATGATACAATTTGCAATATTTACCCAAAAATTAAGCATACAATACTTATCTTTGTTGTCGAATTAATGCTTTTTCTAAAAATAAACAATCATGGCTGCTAATACTTTTCGAAAACCTACTCCACCACAAAAAAATGGCAAAACCAGCAATGGGAAGCTCAAGTCAGAAGGGCAACTTCCCATCGATTTTGGCTCAAAAAAAGAAGGTTTGATACTTGTCATCGGTATTTTTTTCATCGTAGTGGCAGCTATTTTATTCTTATCGTTTCTCTCTTATTACTTTACAGGTAATTCAGACCAAGATTTAGTACAAAAATCTATAGGGAATACGCTGGGAAACACAGAGCAAAAAGCCAATAACCTAATGGGGGTGATGGGTGCATATTTATCACATTTCTTTATTTTTCAATGGTTTGGAATAGCCTCATTCGGTTGGATTCCAATTATTTTATGGGCGGGATTACGATTAAGTTTTAAATTAAATCCCATTGGTATCAACTTCAATACATTTACCATTGGGAGCATTTTTTATATTTTTTGGACAAGCATTTTTTTAGGATATTTTACTACTATTTTAGATTTACCAGCAGGTAGTACCGCAGGAGGTTTAGGGTATATATGCAATCAATTTTTATATCAAGCTATCGGAGGAGGAGGCATTTTAATTATTCTTCTAATTTTGGTAGGCTGGTTGATATTTTTTCATGGATATACCCAAATCGATGATTGGTTTATTGCCAAACTTTTCAACCGCTCACAGGAAGTCCAAACAATTCAGGATGAAGATATTGCTGCCGAACGTATCCGTAGAGCCGCTCAAACAGCAGCTTCTGAAAATCCTATGAAAACAGAAACCCCACCTGTTTCGTCTCCAATAGTACCAGCATCTCATCCCGAAGCAAGCACTTCAGACTTAGAAGATGAAAACTTACAAACTGTACCAAAACCATTCGATGACATCGAAATCCCATTATCTGTTTCTCCAAAATTAGAAGAAAAGGAAACAAAAAACAGCACAGAACCCGTATTTACGATTGAAAATAGCGTTCAAGAAATTATTTTGGATGAAGACGAAATAATTCATGAGAAAATTTTAGAAGATTTTGGCTTATTTGACCCCACATTAGAACTAGGTGAATACCAATATCCATCTATCGAGCTATTAAACGATTATGGAAACAATGCAGGAAATCAAGTAAGTGAAGATGAATTGGAAGCGAATAAGAATAATATCGTGGAAACTATGCGAAATTTCCAAATTGGAATTTCAAGCATCAAAGCAACCATCGGACCGACTGTTACATTATATGAAATTGTACCAGAAGCAGGAGTTCGTATTTCTAAAATCAAAAATTTAGAAGATGATATTGCGTTAAATCTTGCTGCCTTGGGTATCAGGATTATCGCCCCAATGCCTGGCAAGGGAACTATCGGGATTGAAGTACCGAATAAAAATAGAGAAATGGTAACGATGAAATCTGTTATTTCAAGCGAGCGATTCCAGAAAAATACCTTCGACCTTCCCATTATTTTAGGTAAAACCATCTCGAACGAAATTTATGTAACTGATTTAGCTAAAATGCCACATTTACTTATGGCAGGGGCTACTGGACAAGGAAAATCGGTGGGTTTAAATGTGATTCTTACCTCTTTGCTTTATAAAAAACATCCCGCACAAATAAAATTTGTTTTGGTTGACCCTAAGAAAGTCGAGCTTACGCTATATAACAAAATAGAGCGACATTTTTTAGCAATGTTGCCCAATGCAGAAGAGGCAATTATTACAGATACCAAAAAAGTTGTTTATACCCTCAATTCTCTCTGTATCGAAATGGACAATAGATATAATTTATTGAAAGATGCAGGTGTGCGAAATATCAAAGAGTATAATGCTAAATTTGTTCATAGAAAGCTAAATCCCGAAAAAGGGCATAGATTTTTGCCATATATCGTCTTGGTTATTGATGAATTAGCCGATTTAATGATGACCGCAGGTAAAGAAGTTGAGCAACCTATTGCCCGATTGGCTCAGTTGGCTCGTGCGATTGGCATTCATCTTATTGTTGCTACCCAAAGACCTTCCGTCAACGTTATTACGGGGCTTATCAAAGCTAATTTCCCGGCAAGATTATCATTCAAAGTTACTTCAAAAATAGATTCACGGACTATTTTAGATAGTGGAGGCTCCGAACAACTCGTCGGAAATGGAGATATGCTTTTATCGATGGGAGCAGACATGACACGCCTTCAATGTCCATTTGTGGATACACCGGAAGTAGATGAAGTTTGCGAATTTATCGGAAGTCAAAAAGCTTATACATCAGCCTATTTGTTGCCTGAGTTCTATGGGGATGATGAAACAGAAACATTAGACTTCGATGCCTCCGAATTGGACCCTTTATTTGAAGAAGCCGCTCGTTTGTTAGTCACACACCAACAAGGAAGCACCTCGATGATACAGCGAAAAATGAAATTAGGGTATAATAGAGCAGGGCGGATTGTAGATCAATTGGAAGCGGCAGGAATAGTCGGACCATTTGATGGTAGTAAAGCTAGAGAGGTTTTGGCAAAAGATTTAACAAGCCTCGAGGAAATTCTTAAAAAGCTTAAATAAACTAATTCTTTTGAATTAACTTTGTATTAAAATATTAATTACAAGCCTTTTTAAACTTAGTTTGCAACTCCAACGAATTACGAACTTAAATATAATTTCAAGATGAAAAAAAACATAATATTTTTATTAGGACTTCTACTTATTGGCTTCTACTCAAATGCTCAAAAAGATAAAAAAGCAACAGTGATTTTAGATGAGATGAGCAAAAAGTACCAAAGTATGAAATCGTTTAGTGCTTCTTTTACATACGGAATTGAGGGAGCAAACACCAAAACTACAGAATCATACAAAGGAGATGTGACAGTAAAAGGTAGTAAATTTAGGCTAAAAATGGCTGGTCAAGAAGTTTTTGCCAATGGAAAAGAAATGTATTCATACGTAAAAGAAACCAACGAATGTAGCATTACGGAGTTTGACCCTAACGAAGTAGATGCCCTCTCTCCTACTCGTATTTATACTATTTACAAAAAAGGTTATAAATATTTTTTTGTTGAAGAGGTCAAGGAAGGAAGCCAATTTTATGAAGTAGTAGAGCTTTCTCCGGAGGATAAATCGAGTAAGGTTGCAAAAGTTCAAATCAGAATCGATAAAAAAGATAAATCTGTCAAATCATGGAAAATTTGGGATAAAAATGGTAAAAAAACAGTTTTTCGTGTAGATAAATTCATGCCAAATACACCCGCTGATGACAAAATATTCAGCTTTGACAAAAAGAAATATCCCGGTGTTGAAATGGTGGATTTGAGATAAATCAAATTTAGTTTCCCAAATCAAATTTAATAATTATAATTAATTAACCACTTAATTTTTATCTATGGACTTCAAAGACCAAATCAAGCAACTAAGCGAGCGAGTTGTCAAGCTAAAAGATTCCATTGCTACAGAGGAAGCAACTAAAAATGCATTTATCATGCCTTTTATTCAAATATTAGGTTATGATGTATTTAATCCTCTCGAAGTTGTTCCTGAATATGTAACAGATATTGGTACGAAAAAAGGTGAAAAAATTGACTATGCCATTTTCAAGGAAGATACTCCTGCTATTTTGATAGAGTGTAAACATTGGCAACAAAAATTAGATTTACATGATAACCAATTACTACGTTATTTTCACGTTTCTAAAGCTAAATTTGCTATATTATCAAATGGAATTAAGTATAGATTTTATACAGATTTAGAAGAAACAAATAAAATGGACGAAAAGCCATTCTTAGAATTCGACCTAACTGAAATCAAAGATAATCAAATCGAGGAACTAAAAAAGTTTCATAAATCTTACTTTGATATTGATAACATAGTGAACTCAGCATCTGAGTTAAAATTCTCCAGTGCAATTAAAGCTATATTTAGTAATGAACTAAAAACCCCAAGTGATGAATTTTTAAGGTTTTTTATTTCAAAAGTTTATAATGGTAAGATTACAGCAAAAGTACTTGCAGATTTTTCGGAACTTGTAAAAAAGTCAATCAACAATGTTATTAGTGATATGATAACAGATAGATTCAAGTTTGCCATTGATGCAGAAGAGGCAAGCAAAGCGACCGAGCCTTCTACTTTAGAATCGACTCCAATTACCATAGAAAATGAAGATTCTGACAAGATTATCACAACAGAAGAGGAATTAGAAGGATTTATGATTGTTAAAAGTATCTGCCGACAAAAAGTTACTATTAATCGTATTTTTTATAGAGATGCTCAATCTTATTTTTCTATTCTTTTGGATGACAATAATAGAAAAACAATATGTAGACTTTATTTCAACTCATTAAATAAAAAACATATTGCTTTTGTTGATGCTGACAAAAAAGAATCAAAATTTGAAATTAGCAGCTTAGATGATATTTTTGGGCATAGTGATTTATTATTGGCTACTGTTGAAAGACTCGACTCTAATAAATAAAAATCTAAAAATCTCTCTCTTTGTTATAGAAACCCATAAAGAGGGAGATTTTTTTGGTAATTGCAAATAAAATCATTAAGATTACGTACATTTATTATAACTATTAAAAAATATGAAAAAAAATAATCTTATCGATAAAAATGATGTTATTGGAATGGGCAGCTTACTTGCACTAAACGGCAATTATTTTATCCCAAACTATCTCACTTATAACTATAAGTCAATATCAAAATTTGAAATATCCGCTAAGGCTTGGTCGAAAGTTGGGCGTACTTTAACAAAAGTATCTACGAATGTAGAAACGACAAATAAGACCAAATAATAATTCAAAATTCCCAAAATTTAACTGATTATCAGGCATGGATTCAAAAAAGCCAACTGAAAAAGCAAAGCTAAGAAAAAGTGAAACTTCCATAAATGAAGTAAATTCTCTCGAAAAAGATGGGCAAAATGATTTAATTGATGCAATTGAACAAATTGAACCAATCATAGAAAAACTTCCAGAAGAAGAACGGAAAATTGTTATGAGGGTCGTTCTTTCCCAATTTAAAGGAGCTATTCCTCCACCTGAAATACTTGTTGCTTATAATGATGCTGTTCCTAATGGAGCGGATAGATTACTCAAAATGACAGAAAATGAGCTACAACATGGTATAGAAATGCAAAAAACAGCACTAAATAGTAGCATTAAACATACCACAAGAGGACAAATTATTGGCTTTTCTCTATCTATCGCTTGTTTAGGTATTTCTGCATTTTTAGGATATTTAGACCACGATGTGCTGGCAGGTATTATTGCTACCACCACCATTATTGCACTTGTAACTACATTTGTATTGGGACAAATGTATCAAAACAAAAACAAATAGTGTATTTTTGTAAATCTGTTCATAGATTACATTAATCATTAAAGTATGCTTTCCCTCTATAAAAACGCTTTTGGTGGACTTTCCAAACAAGTTTGGTTATTATCTTTCGTGATGCTCATCAATAGAAGCGGAACAATGGTTATTGCCTTCTTGAGTATTTACTTAACCCAAAAGTTAGGGTTCGGTATCGAACAAGCAGGAATTATAATGTTTTGCTATGGTTTAG